>Ga0185299_10000168_pt1 | contig 204476 bp, 163 predicted proteins | sample PaiPotPPA55metaG_FD_128002 | JGI IMG/M metagenome (GOLD analysis project Ga0185299, IMG submission 128002) | Iron sulfur acid spring bacterial and archeal communities from Banff, Canada, to study Microbial Dark Matter (Phase II) - Paint Pots PPA... ...
CCCGACCGAGGAGAGAACACCACCCCACCCCACCCCACCCCACCACCCCAAAACCCCAACCCGACAGACCAGGACACTCTCCGAGAGAGGGCCCGCCGGAGGCAGCAGTTGACCTTGACTTCCCTCACCCGAACGAAACGCTAGACGCCAAGCCAGGTCAAGGACAGCGCGAACCGGGGCGACGGTTGAATGTGACAGGCGCGCAGCGACGATATTGAAAACCGCAAGCAGACAACACGGCCGATCAACAATCCGCGTCAGAAGGGCAGACCATCCAGGCTCAGTTCGCTGAGACTGTCGAGCAGGAGGTCTGCGGCAGACAGGTCGAGGTGTCTGCTGACGTCGTTGGGCACGGCCACGCAGCGGATGCCGGCGGACTGGGCGGCTTGGATGCCGTTTGGCGAGTCTTCCAGGGCTAGCGCGGCTGCGGCGGGGACCGATAGGCGCTTTAGGGCCAGCAGGTAGACCGCTGGATCAGGTTTTGTGCGCTCGACCTCGTCGCCTGTGGCCACTGCGTCGAAGGAGTCGAAGATGCCTAGGCGCTCCAGGTTGCCCTGCACCCATTGGCGCGGTGAGCTGGAGGCTACGCCGAGTGCGATCCCGCGCAGCTTGGCTTCCTTGATCAGGTCTAGCACGCCCGGCCGGACCGTCTCTTGCGCCAGCAATTCGACCTGGCGCGGCTTCCATTCGGCCCGCAGTTCTTCGCGTGTGTACGCACGGCCTGTCTGGCGGCCGAGCTCTGCCGCCGGGTTCCAGCCTGAGTCCATTGAACCGATGACGTGCGCCCAAGCGGCCGTCGTCAGCTCCCCGCCGTGTGCGGTGAACAGCTCCTGCCAGGCCCGGAACTCGGGCGTCTCCGTGTCGAGAATCAATCCGTCGAAGTCGAACACCAGCGCCCTCGGCGCAGCAGACGTCACACAGAGATCATAATGGTCCGGCCAGCTCCGCCAGCTGCGTCGAGACGAACGTGCAGTACTCGTAGAACTGCTCGACCGAGATCAGCACGGCCATCGGCTCGCGGTGCCGGCCGATGAGTATCGGCACCGCGTCCCGGCCGCCTGCCTTGAGCGTGGCGAGGATATGCGGCAGCACGGCCTTGGCGTCCGTGACAGTGATGGTCCGCATCGATGCGGAAGGTATCCGTCTGATCACTCGTCAAAGCTAAGGCAGTCGCCGTACGGACCCGGCGGCGTTGCGTGGACCCGGTCGGCGCCGACTCCGATCGTCAGCAGTCGACTAGGGCTGGAAGCGGTAGCCCATGCCGGGTTCGGTGAGCAGCTGCCGGGGGTGGGAGGGCTCGGGCTCTAGCTTTTGGCGGAGCTTGGCTAGGTAGAAACGCAGGTAGTTGGTCTCTGACTCGTATGCGGGGCCCCACACCTGCTGCAGGAGTTGCTTGCCGGAGACCAGGCGGCCGGGGTTGCGGACCAGGACCTCTAGGACGGCCCACTCGGTCTTCGTCAGGTGCACCGTCTCGGGGGCGTCCGTAGGGGCGTCGGGGCGGCGGGTTACGGTCTTGGCGCTCAGGTCTACGCTGAAATGTCCGATGAGCACCACCGGCTCGTCGGCGCCCGCTTCGGACTCGGCGCGGCGCTGGAGGGCGCGCAGGCGGGCCATCAGCTCCTCCATCGAGAAGGGCTTGGTGACGTAGTCGTCCGCACCGGCGTCTAGGGCGTCGACCTTGTCGGCGGCGTCGGCGCGGCCGGACAGGACGAGGATCGGGACCTTCGTCCAGCCGCGCAGGCCCGCGATGACCTCGGTGCCGTCCATGTCGGGCAGGCCTAGGTCGAGGATGACCAGGTCGGGCAGGTGCCGCGCGGCGGCTTCTAGGGCGGCGGCACCGTCGGCCGCGACCACGACCTCGTAGCGGCGCGCCGAGAGGTTGATCCGCAGTGCGCGCAGCAGTTGCGGCTCGTCGTCGACCACCAGCACCCGCATCATCGGGTGACCTCCTGAGTTTCTGTTCCCGTACCCGTACCCGTACCCGTGCCTGTGCCGGGGCTCTGCGTTGTTCCGCCAGCACCGACGTCGCGGCGGGCGGGTGGGGGCACCGGGCGTTCGCCGATGCCGCCTAGGCCGCGGGCCGCGGCTGTTCCGGCGGCTACCGGTCCGTCTAGGGCGGCCGGGATCGAGAGCACCATGGTTACGCCGCCGCCCGGCGTGTCCTCGGGAACCAGGCTGCCGCCCATCACCTCGGCCAGGCCCCGCGACAGCGCCAGGCCTAGGCCGACGCCGGTCGTGTTGTCCCTATCGCCTAGGCGCTGGAAGGGGCGGAAGACCATGTCCCAGTCCTCCTCCGGGATTCCTGGGCCCCGGTCGATCACCCGCACGTCGATCTGGGTGCCTAGCGCGGAGACGGTGACGGTGACCGGTGAGTCGGTGTGCTTGACGGCGTTGCCGACCAGGTTCGCCACGACCCGCTCCAGCAGCGGCGCGTCGACCAGCGCGTCCGGGATGTCCGGCTCGGTCACCTCGATGCGCACCCGACCGGCCGCTTCGGGGACGTCGTCGATCGCACGCGGGATGATGTCCTCGATGGACGCGGGCTCCAGCCTCGGCTTGAGCGCGCCCGCCTGCAGCCGCGACATGTCTAGCAGGTTCTCGACAAGGCGGGTGAGTCGATCTAGCGATTCCTCGGCAGCTTCCAGGAGTTCCGCGCGGTCTTCGGCGGGGACCTCGAGCTCCGGGTCTCGCAGCGTGCTGATCGAGGCCTTGGCCGCGGCCAGCGGGGTACGCAGGTCGTGCGAGACGGCGGCGAGCAGAGCCGTGCGCATCTTGTCGGCGGCGGCCAGGGTTTGGGCGGACGCGGCTTCGCGGGACAGCCGGCGTCGCTCCATCGCGGCGGTGGCCTGGGCGGCGAAGGCCGCCAGGACACGCTGGTCGGCGGCAGGGAGGGTGCGGCCGCGCAGGGCCAGGACGGCGCCGGGGCCCGCGTCGATCACCGTGTCCGCGCCGCCGGGGCTGAGCGCCGGGTCGGCACCGGTCGCGGAGACGAGCGTCCACCGGCGCGGGTCGTCGAACTCGTCCGGCAGCCTCGGGCTCTCCGTGTCCACGCGTTGCAGCAGGCTGACGGAGGCCATCGAGAAGGTCTCGCGGAAGCGCTCGAGCAGGGCGGAGATCGCCTCGTCGCCCCTGAGCACCGCCACCGCGAAGGCGTTGAGGGTCTCCGCCTCGGCCGACGCGTTCGCCGCGCTTCTGGTCTGCTTGATCGCGAGGTCCACGACCGAGGCGACCGTGATGGCGACGATGACGAACACGATCAGCGCGATCGCGTTGTTCGCCTCGGCGATGGTGATCGAGTGGACCGGCGGGATGAAGTAGTAGTTGAGCAGCAGCGAGCTCCACAGCGCGGCGACGCAGGCGGAGAACACGCCGCCGAGCCGGGCGATGGCCACGGTGAGCGTGAGGAACAGCAGGATGTCGCTGGCCACGTTGAGCCGCAGCGAGTGGGCGGTCGCGGTCAGGAACGCGGTCAGGATCGGCGGCAGGACGACGCCCGCCGCGATCCCGCGCCAGCTGCCGCCGGAGCCCCACGAGGCCTGGCGCAGCGGGTTCGGCGGGACCCACCAGCGGCGGCGGCGGGTGTTGTTCCCGTCGTGCGTCACCATGTGGACGTCGATGTCGCCGGACAGGATCGTCGTGGTCTCGCCGATCCCGCGGCCGGTCAGGAAGCGGTTCACCCGATTGCGCCGTGACGTGCCGAGCACCAGCTGCGTCGCGTTCTTGGCGTTCGCGAACTCGAGCAGCGCGCGCGGCACGTCGTCCCCGATGATGGTGTGGTAGCTCCCGCCGAGCGTTTCGACCAGGTGCCGCTGCGCGGCCAGGGCGGTCGGACTCGTGTCCCCGGACAGGCCGTCGGAGCGGGAGATGTGCACGGCGAGAAGTTCGCCGCCGGCCGCGCGCGCCGCGATCCGGGCCGCGCGGCGGATCAGCGCCTCGCCGGAGGCGTCTCCGGGCAGCGCTATGACCACCCGTTCGCGCGCCTCCCAGACGCGGCCGATGCCGTGTTCCTCGCGGTAGCGCTGCAAGCCCTCGTCGACCCGGTCGGCCACCCAGAGCAACGCGAGTTCGCGCAGCGCGGTGAGGTTGCCGACGCGGAAGTAGTTGCCGAGCGCGGCGTCGATCTTCTCGGCCGCGTAGACGTTGCCGTGCGCGAGCCGGCGCCGCAGCGACTCCGGCGACATGTCGACCAGTTCGATCTGGTCGGCGGCGCGCACCACCTCGTCCGGCACGGTCTCGCGCTGCGGGACGCCGGTGATCCGCTGGACGACGTCGTTGAGCGACTCGAGGTGCTGGATGTTGACGGTCGTGATGACCTCGATGCCCGCGTCGAGCAGTTCCTGGATGTCGTGCCAGCGCTTCTCGTGCCGGCCGCCGGGGACGTCCGTGTGCGCGAGCTCGTCGACCAGTGCTATCTGCGGGTGGCGGGCGAGCACCGCGTCGGTGTCCATCTCCTCGAACACGATGCCGCGGTACTCACGCGTGGCGCGCGGGATCACCTCGAGGCCCTCGGCCATCTTCGCGGTCTGCTCGCGGCCGTGCGTCTCGACGAACGCGATCGCCACGTCGGCCCCGCGCTCGGCCCGGCGCTGACCCTCCTCGAGCATCTTGAAGGTCTTGCCGACGCCGGGGGCGGCGCCCAGGTAGACCCTTAGCTTCCCGCGTTGACTCACAGCTCGATCTTCCCATTCTTGTCGAGACCTGCGCCCCGTCCGCCGCCGATGGTGGGCGGCGGCGGACGGGGCGCGGCTGCGGGCGGTGCCGGCTCAGCTGCTCGCGGTCGCTTCGTCGAACGCCGTCACGCTGGAGTCGCCGCTCGGGTACTTCTGGTCGAGCGCGATGTTCAGCGTGGTGACGTTGACGGCGGGCTCGCCGAGGATGCCGATGTCGCGGCCCATGGTGTTCGCCGCGATGAGGGCGTCCACCTGGGCGACGCTGATCCCGCGGGTCTGCGCGATCCGCGCGGCCTGCTGGTCGGCGTTCTCCGGGGTGATGTACGGCTCCTCGTCCGAAGCGGACTCGGTCACCGCGTCCGTCGCCACCTGGGCGGCGGTGACGGTGTTCCCGGCCACGGAGTCGAACTTCGCCATGTCCTGACGCATCACGGTGATCAGGGTGACGAGGTTCGGGCTGTTCGGCCCGAGGTTGTTGCTGCCGGACGCGGCGTAGTTGCAGCCGTTGGCCAACTGGATCGTGTACTCGCCGAGGGTCGAGTCGGACGAGAACGTCGGACGGACCTGGAAGTACTTGTTCAGCGGGGAGGCGTAGCCGGTGCTCGACGAGGACGTGCTGTCCTTCTTGTTCAGCTTGGCGTCCGCGGACGAGGGGCTGACGAAGGTCTGGCACAGCAGCTTCGAGGCGATCACCTGGCCCTTGCTGTTGGTGATCAGCGAGCCGTCGGCCTGGTTCTTGAACGCGACCTGGCCGATGCCGGTCATCACGAGGGGGTAGGCGATTCCGCAGATGACCGTGAAGACGAGCATCGCGCGGAAGGCCACGAGGTGGCGCGCTACGGCGCCGGGTAGACGGGACATTTTCCTATCACCGACCCATTCCGGGGAGGTACTGGATGACGAGGTCGAGCAGCTTGATTCCGATGAACGGGATGATCAGGCCGCCGACTCCGTAGATCCACAGGTTTCGCCGCAGCAGGGCCGAGGCCGAGGACGGGGTGTAGCGCACGCCGCGCAGGGCCAGCGGGATCAGCGCCACGATGATCAGGGCGTTGAACACGATCGCCGAGGTGATCGCGGACTGCGGGCTGTAGAGGTGCAGGATGTTGAGCTTCTCGAGGCCGGGGAAGACGCCCGCGAACATCGCCGGGAGCATCGCGAAGTACTTCGCGACGTCGTTGGCGATCGAGAAGGTCGTCAGCGCACCGCGGGTGATCAGCAACTGCTTGCCGATCTCCACGATCTCGATCAGCTTGGTCGGGTTGGAGTCGAGGTCCACCATGTTCCCGGCCTCCTTGGCGGCCGAGGTGCCGGTGTTCATCGCCACGCCGACGTCGGCCTGGGCGAGCGCCGGGGCGTCGTTGGTGCCGTCGCCGGTCATCGCGACCAGCTTGCCGCCCTCCTGCTCCTTCTTGATCAGGGCGAGCTTGTCCTCGGGGGTGGCCTCGGCGAGGAAGTCGTCGACTCCGGCCTCCGCGGCGATGGCGGCGGCCGTCAGCGGGTTGTCACCCGTGATCATGACCGTCTTGATGCCCATCTTGCGCAGCTCGGCGAAGCGCTCCTTGATGCCGTCCTTGACGACGTCCTTGAGGTGGATGACGCCGAGGACCTCCGCATCGGAGCCCTTGGCCTGCGCGACGACCAGCGGAGTGCCGCCGGCGCCGGAGATCGCGTCCACGATCTCGCCGACCTTGGCGTTCACTGAGCCGCCGTTGTCGCGGACCCAGTCGCGCACCGCGTTGGCCGCGCCCTTGCGCACCTGGGTGCCGTCGGGCAGGTCCACGCCGGACATCCGGGTCTGCGCGGTGAACTCGATGAAGTGGTATTCGACGCCGGACGCGTCGTGCACCTCGCGACCGCGCAGGCCGTACTTCTCCTTGGCCAGCACGACGATCGAGCGGCCCTCGGGCGTCTCGTCGGCGAGCGAGGACAGCTGCGCGGCGTCCGCGAGCGCCTCGATCTCGACGCCGTCGGCGGGCACGAACTCAGAGGCCTGCCGGTTGCCGAGGGTGATGGTGCCGGTCTTGTCCAGCAGCAGGGTATTGACGTCGCCCGCGGCCTCGACGGCGCGTCCGGACATGGCCAGCACGTTGCGCTGCACCAGCCGGTCCATGCCCGCGATGCCGATGGCGCTCAGCAGCGCGCCGATGGTGGTCGGGATCAGCGCCACGGTCAGCGCGACCAGGATGACCAGGGACTGCGGGGCCCCGGCGTAGAACGCGAAGGGCTGCAGGGTGACCACGGCCAGCAGGAAGACGATGGTGAGCGAGGCCAGCAGCACGTTCAGCGCCAGCTCGTTCGGGGTCTTCTGCCGGGCCGCGCCCTCGACCAGGGCGATCATCCGGTCGATGAAGGTCTCGCCGGGCTTGGTCGTGATCTTGACCACGATCTCGTCCGACAGCACCTTGGTGCCGCCGGTGACCGCCGAGCGGTCGCCGCCGGACTCGCGGATGACGGGAGCGGACTCGCCGGTGATCGCCGACTCGTCCACCGAGGCCACGCCCTCGATGACGTCGCCGTCACCGGGGATGATCTGACCTGCCTTGACCACGACGTAGTCGCCGAGCGTGAGCTCGTTCGCGGAGATCTGCGTCTCGGCGCCGCGAACGCCGATCTGGCCCTTGGCCCCGGGCGCCCAGGAGGCGATCCGGCGGGCGGTGGTCTCGGTCTTGGTCTTGCGCAGCGTCGCGGCCTGCGCCTTGCCGCGGCCCTCGGCCACGGCCTCGGCCAGGTTCGCGAACAGCACCGTCAGCCACAGCCAGACGGTGATCGTCCAGGCGAAGATCGAGGGGTGCTCGATCGCCGAGAAGGTGGTCAGCGCGGAGCCGGCCTCGACCACGAACATGACCGGGTTCTTGAGCTGGACGCGCGGGTCGAACTTCTTGAGCGCGTCCGGCAGCGACTTGTAGAGCATCGCGGGGTCGAGGAAGCCGCCGCCGATCCTGCTGGGCTCCTTGACCGCTTCTTGAGGAGTGATGGCAGCCATTACTTGGTCAATCCTTCCGCCAGCGGGCCGAGCGCCAGCGCCGGGAAGTAGGTGAGGCCGACGACGATGAAGATCACGCCGGTCAGCAGACCCGCGAACAGCGGCGTGTGCGTCTTGAGCGTGCCCACCGAGGCCGGGGTGTGCTTCTGCTTCGCCAGCGAGCCGGCCAGAGCGAGCACGAAGACCATCGGCAGGAACCGTCCGAAGATCATCACCATGCCGCCGAGGGTGTTGTAGAAGTCCGTGTTTCCGTTGATACCGGCGAAGGCGGAACCGTTGTTGTTCGCCATCGAGGTGAACGCGTAGAGGACCTCGGTGAACCCGTGCGGGCCGATGTTGTTCATCGAGTTGCGCGCCGTGGTGGTCGCCATGGCGATACCGGTGCCGATCAGCGCGACCGACGGCGTGGCCAGGATGTAGAGCGACGCGTACTTCATCTCGGACGGGCGGATCTTCTTGCCCAGATACTCCGGCGTACGGCCGACCATGAGACCCGCGACGAAGACCGTGACGATGGCCAGGATCAGCATGCCGTAGAGGCCGGATCCGGTGCCGCCGGGGGCGATCTCACCGAGCATCATGTCGAACAGCGCCGTACCGCCGCCGAGCGCGCTGTACGAGTCGTGCATGCCGTCGACCGCTCCGGTCGAGGTCAGCGTCGTGGACGCGGTGAACAGCGAGCTGGCCGGGACGCCGAAGCGGACCTCCTTGCCGTTCATGGAGGAGCCGGCGACGGCCATGGCCGTGCCCCAGTGCTTCTCCTCGGCCCAGGTGATGAAGCCCGCCGACGAAGCCCAGATGCCGCCCATGACGGCCACCAGGACGTAGCCGTGCTTGTGCGAGCCGACCATCTTGCCGAAGGTGCGCGGCAGCGAGAAGCCGATGCACAGCAGCAGGTAGATCTGCAGCCAGTTGATGAAGCCGTTGGGGTTCTCGAACGGGTGCGAGGAGTTGGCGTTGAAAATGCCGCCTCCGTTGGTACCCAGCATCTTGATGGCCTCTTGCGAGGCGGTGGCGCCCGTGTAGAGGCTCTGGTTGCCGCCGGTGACCTCGTTGACCGCGGTCAGGTGGCTGGAGAGCTCCTGCGGCACGCCGGAGGCGATCAGCACGATGCCGAAGACGATCGAGAACGGCAGCATCAGGCGCAGGACCAGCCGGGTCAGGTCGACCCAGAAGTTGCCGACCCGGTCGGTCCGGGTGCGCACGAAGCCGCGGATCAGCGTCGCGACGACGGCGATGCCGACGGCGGCGGAGATGAAGTTCTGCACCGCGAGGCCGGCGAACTGCGCGGTGTAGCCGAGCGCGGACTCACCGGAGTAGTTCTGCCAGTTGGTGTTGGTGACGAAGGAGGAGGCCGTGTTGTAGGCGAGGTCCGCCTTCATCGCGGGCATCCCCAGCGCGAGCATCAGGTGGTCCTGGATGCGCAGGATCAAGTAGAGCAGCAATACGCCGACCACGGAGATCGCCAGCACTGACCGTATGTAGACCGGCCAGGTCTGGTCCGCGTCGCCGTCGACGCCCATCAGCTTGTACAGACCCTTCTCCGCCCGCCAGTGCTTGGTGGAGGTGAGGATGTGGGCCATGTAGTCGCCGAGTGGCCGGTAGGTGACCGCCAGGGCGAATACGAGGAGACCGGCCTGGAACCAGCCGGAAGTGGCAACAGACAGCACGTTAGAACCTCTCCGGCTTCACCAACGCGAGGATGAGGTACACGCTCAGTGCGACCGCGGCGATCAGGCCGATGATGTTGTCAGCGCTCAAGACGCTCGACCCCCTTCACGATCAGGGCGAGAACGGCGAAGGTGGCAACGGTCAGCACGACGTAAAGGACGTCGGCCATCTCGGGCTCCTTGTATGTGGACGGCGTGGGGAGGTCCGGGGCGCGTGCCTTGCGGGTCGTGTGCCGGGGGCCATCAGCCATGGAACTGCCTCAATCGTCGAATGCGCCGCTCGCATACGCCGCTCTAACGGGCGTTAGAGGTATCTCCACACCCGACTGACGGGGCGAGACCCTCCCGTTATCGGCGCTTCATGATCCAGACATATGTCCCGCATGTCCGGTTCGATGGGTTCGTGGAGAGAACGTCTAGACTGCGCCCCGCGGTGTTGAGTCGGCGTGAGTGAACGCGGCGGGAGCGCGCCAGGGTGCTGAACTGAAGGGGTGTCCGCAAAAATTCTTGGACGCGTGGTCGTCGGAGTCGACGGTTCACCGGGCAGTCTCGAGGCGCTGCGCTACGCGCTCGGGCAGGCCCGTCGGCTGGAGACCGCGCTGATCCCCGTGCACGCCTGGCAGGTTCCGGGCGGAGAACTGCCCACCCGCCGCGCGGCGGCGCCCGGCTATACCCGGATGATTCGCGACATGGCCGAGGAGGAGCTGCGCCGGGCCTTCGAGGAGGGCCTCGGCGGGCTGCCCTCGGACGTGCGCGTCGAGCCCTGGCTGATCCGCGGCCCGGCCGGCGCCGCGCTGGTGGAGACCGCGGACCGGTGCAGCGACCTGCTGGTGGTCGGGGCCGGACGGCGCGGCAGGCTGCGTCACCGGCTGCACGCCGCGACGGCGCGCTACTGTCTGGCGCACGCGGCGTGCCCGGTCATCGCGGTGCCGCCGACACGACTTCAGGCCGAGTTGGCGTCCGGGCACGGGCTGCGGATGAGCACCGACCGGCTGGCGCGCGAGCTGACGACGGCTCGGGAGCTGTCTTCGGGCAGCTTGTGAGCGTTCTCAACGGCGACCGCCCTCGTGCGTCGCGGTGACGACGTACGAGGGCGGCGAACTGCGCTGTTTCTCCTAGGCGACCACGAGCGAGCGTCTGGCCTCGGTGAGCGAGGCGAGCATCCGGCCCGGCGCGCCGCTCTCGGCCAGCCGGCCGCGCACCGCGTCCACCCGGTCGAGGCCGGTGGCGTACCAGTGCCGGCCGAGCTGGTCGACCGCCGCCTCGAGCAGCCGCGCGGACTCCTCGTACTCGCCCTGCCTGGCCCGGGCCCCGGCCAGGTCGGCCAGGGTGATCGAGCGCTGCTTGGCCGCGGCCGGGGTCAGCCCGCGCAGGTTGTGCTCCAGCGCCTCGGCCGCCCGGCCCGGCCGGCCCGCGGCCAGCTGGCAGAAGCCGGAGAAGCCGGTGAGCCGGGACGCGTCGTAGTAGTCCAGCCAGGCCGGACGTGCGGGTCCGCCGCGGCCGAGTTCGGCCTCGGCGCGGGCGATCGCCTCGGTGGCGGCCCGTCCGTCGCCGAGCCGGGCCTCGACCTCGGACTGGACCGCGTAGAGCCAAGAGCGCTGCTCCGCGCTGGCTCCGCGCAGACCCACCTCGAGCGCCTGTCTGATCAGGGCCCTGGCCTGCCCGGCCACGCCGGCGAAGGCCGGCGGGAAGGCGGCGTGCGCGAGGACGGCGCTGAGCAGTGCCGGATCCCCCGCCTCGCGGGCCGCCTGCCGGGCGGTGTCGAAGAACGCGCCGGCCCAGTCGGGCCGCTGCACGTCGAAGAAGGACAGCCGGGCGGCCAGCAGCGCGGTCTCCGCGACCGGTCCGGCCAGCCGGGCCCGCAGCATGCCGGACCCGGTGGCGCTGAGCAGTCGGGTGCCGAGCTCGGCGTGGGCGCGCACGGGCTCGATCATGGTCTCGGCGGGCACGGTCCAGTACAGCGACCGGTGCTGGGCGGTGATCGCCCCGTAGCCGGACACCGCCTGCGGGTCGAGCGCGGCGCGGCGGCTGGCCGAGCCGAGCGGCGCGGCGGTGTTGCGCTCCATCCCCGTCCGGACCGCCGGGTAGGACTTGGCCGTCTCGGGCCACACACTCGCGCCTGAGCCGACGGCCACGGCCCCGGCGACGAACTGACGCCTTTTCACTGGTTCTGCTCTCTCTCGGTCGTCGTTATACGACCGGGTGGCGCTCGCTCCCCCTGGAGTCGGTCCCGCCTCCTCGCCCAGCTCGTGCCTGGGCGCGCCCGGCCACGGGGCCGGGAATCCCATCCGCTCGATCGGCAGGCCGAAGAGCGATTCGAGGACCTCTTGGTACGCGGGCAGCGGCAGCGGTGGCTCGGCGCCCTCCCAGCGGCGCACCTGTCGCACCGAGAGCGACAGGGCCCGGCCCACCTGGCGGGAACGCTCCTCGAAGGCGAGCGCGAGGTCGGCCTGGGTCCAGTAGCGGCGGCGACGCAGTTCGCGCAACGTCGTCACCACGTCGGTCTGCCCGTCCGCGGAGAGTCGCCGTTCCTCCGGCTGCTGTGCTGTCATATGACTGAAGGTAGCGACCCGCTCGCATATGCACGCTGCAATTGCACGAATCCACCCCCACGAGGGATCGCACTCCGTGCAAGTGCGCCGTGCGAGCGGATGAGTGCGCCCCCGCGGGCGGCGAGTGCGCGGGCGCACGATGCTTATGGATTGTTTTGAGCGCTTCATCCGCTTCCCGGGGCGGTTGGGACGGGCGGGCGTGGAGGAGCGGGGCGGACCGGGGGCGGAAAAGTAGCGATCCGGGGAGCGAACCGGGAACGGTTCAGGCGCCGCAGTCGTCGTATTCAGTAGGCCGAGACCGGATCGAGATATCGGCGCGGCGACGGGAACACCCGTTCGGCGCCATCCGTTTGACGCCTTGAAAGAACGAGTCGAGTGGAGGGGAAGACGACATGACTCGAATGGACACAGCCGCGGCGTCCGTGATGGCGGGCGGTTCGGACGGCGGCGGGATCGCCCTGCTGCCGCAGCGCCGCTCGGCGCGCAACGCCGCCCGGATCCCGGCGATCGCGGATCTGCGGCTGAGCTGGCAGGAGCAGGCGCGCTGCCAGGGGGCGGACGCACGGCTGTTCTTCGGGCCGGAGAAGGAACGGACCAGGGACCGCGAGGCCCGCGAGGGCGAGGCCAAGCAGATCTGCGCGGCCTGCCCGGTGCTGCGCGAATGCCGGGCGCACGCGCTCGGCACGCCCGAGCTGTTCGGCGTTTGGGGCGGGCTGAGCGAGGCGGACCGGGAGATGGCGACCGGATCATCCTTCGGCCGGCGCATCCCGCGGCCCCGCGGGGTCGCCCCGATGCGTTAGTTGACCGGAGAACTAATTAGCTTCTCGAAAAGATCGGGGAAACAGGGCACAGAAGAACTGAGCGAAGAACGCGTCGGAGAGCGTGGCGAAGAAGCGGAAGGGCACGAAGAGAACGGAACGGATGAACGGCGGGTGATGAGCTGTTCGTCGCCGGGTCCTGAGCGACTGGGGACCCTTTCTTTCATCGTGCCCTGATGCGGTGCCCGCGGCTCGGCAGGGCGCGGAAGGGCGTGGGGGGCGCGCGATCAGGGTGATCGCGCCCCCTGGCGTGTCTTCCCGGCTTTTCCGAGGCGCCCGCGCAGCCCAGATTGTCGGCTTTCGCCGGCGGCCCGGCCGTCCGCTACCGCGAATCCGCGGTGATCCTTTCCAGGAACAGCTCAAGCCCCTTGCGCACCCGCTCGATCCGCGAGTCCACGTCCAGCGTCTCGTCGAGCAGGCTGCCCGCGGAGATCTTCCGGCCCCGGACGTAGAGCGAGCAGGCCAGGTCGGAGCAGATGTACTGCCCGACGGTGTTGCCGTTGCGCCCCGACTCGCCGGCCCGCCGCGCACTGAGCAACGCCACGCCGCCGCCGGTCCGCATCGTCTTGCAGATCGAGCAGATGCTGCGCGCGGTGAACCCGCGTCCCGCGCCGGAGGCCGTCCGCAGCGAGATACCCACAAGCCGATCCCCGCGCTCGACCACCAGGTAGCCGCGCTCCGGCGCGCCCGGGTCGCGCCAGCCGAGGAAGTCCAGGTCGGCCCAGGGCAGCTCGGCGAAGTCCCGCGGCAGGCCGAGCCGCAGCGCCTCCCCCTTCGAGCAGTTCACGAAGGACGTCCGGATCTCGCTCTCGGCTATCGGTCTCATGACGACAGCCAAACATGCCTAGAGGTATTATGCAACTTCCTAAAGGCTTTAGGTTCATGGAGGGCGGAAGCGATGGCGCGCGCAGGGGTGACTGTCGAGGGGCTGGTCCACGCGGCGGCGGAGCTGGCGGACGAGGTCGGCTTCGACAACGTCACCGTCTCCGCCCTGGCCCGAAGGTTCGAGGTGACCGTCGCGAGCCTCTACTCGCACATCAAGAACGCGGACGAACTGCGCACTCGCGTAGCGGCCCTCGCCCTCACCGAAATGGCCGACCGCGCCTCGGACGCCTTGGCGGGACGCGCGGGCAAGGACGCCCTGGTCGCCTTCGCCGGCACCTACCGCGCGTATGCCAAGCAACACCCGGGCCGCTACGCCGCCGCCCGCATCCGCGTGACGCCCGACTCGGTCGCCGCCAAGCCCGCCCTCCGCCACACCGAGCTAAGCCGCGCCATCCTGCGCGAGTACCAACTGCCCGAAGCCGAGCAGACGCACGCCGTACGCCTGCTCGGAAGCACCTTCCACGGCTTCGCCAGCCTGGAGATCGCCGGATCGTTCGCGAACTCAGGCGACATCGACACCTCCTGGGATCGCGCGATCGACGCCCTGCACGCGGCCCTGACCAACTGGCCGAGTTCTTAACCCGGTAGCCCGACTAGCCGACGGTCCACCAGGCGGCCGAGTCCGGCGGCAGGGTCACCACGTCGGCCTCGTCCGCCACGTCAAGGTCCACGCTGGCCAGCTCGAGAGCCCCGGGACGGGCGATGGTCAGCGGCTGCTCGCCCACGTTGACGGTGCAGACGAAGCCGGGGGCGCGGTGGAAGGCGAGCAGCGTCGCCGGGTCGCCGTCGAGGACCTCCATCGCCCCCAGCCAGTCGAGCTTGCCGTCGCCGAGCGCGGGCAGCTCGTGGCGCAGGCGCAGGGCCTCGCGATAGAGGGCGAGGGTCGAGGCGGCGTCGTCCCACTGGGCCTCGACGGTCTTCTCGCGCCAGCGCTTCGGCGCGGGGAGCCAGCCGTCGGCGATGTTGAGCGGGGTGAAGTTGTAGGGGGACTCGACTCCGCCCCAGGGCAGCGGCACGCGGCAGCCGTCGCGGCCGGAGGAGCCGTCCGCGCTGCGCAGTCGCTGCGGGTCCTGGAGCAGCTCAGGTGGCAGGTCGAGAACCTCCTCGAGGCCCAGCTCCTCGCCCTGGTAGAGGTACGCGGAGCCGGGCAGGGCCAGCATCATCAGCGCCGCCGCGCGCGCCCTGCGCAGGCCCGGCTCGCCGCCGCCGTACCTCGTCACGTGGCGGCGGATGTCGTGGTTGGACAACACCCAGGTCGTCGGGGCGCCGACCAGCGCCGAGGTGCGCAGCGAGTCCTCTATCACGGCCCTGAGCTGGTCGCGCTGCCACGGGGTGCCGAGGAAGTGGAAGTTGAAGGCCTGGTGCAGCTCGTCCGGCCGGACGTACGCGGCCAGCCGCTCGAGCGAGGGCGCCCAGGCCTCCGCGACGGCGATGCGCTCGCCGGGGTACTCGTCGAGGATCTCCCGCCAGGAGCGGTGGATCTCGTGCACCTCGTCCTGGTCGAAGTACGGCAGGACGCTGCTTCCGAGCATCTCGATCTGGCCCTGGTAGCCGACGTCGGGCAGGCCGTCGGCCTTGATCATCCCGTGCGCCACGTCGATGCGGAAGCCGTCCACGCCGCGGTCCAGCCAGAAGCGCAGGATGTCCTCGTGCTCGGCGCGCACCTCCGGGTGATGCCAGTTCAGGTCCGGCTGGGAGGAATCGAACAGGTGCAGGTACCACTCACCGAGCGCTCCGTCCCGCTCGGCGATCCGGGTCCAGGCCGGTCCGCCGAAGACCGACTCCCAGTCGTTCGGCGGCAGTTCGCCCTGCTCGCCGCGGCCCGCGCGGAAGATATAGCGCTCGCGCGCCGCGTCGCCGGGCCTCGCTTCGAGCGCCTCGCGGAACCAGCGGTGGCGGGCCGAGGTGTGGTTCGGCACGATGTCCACGATGATCCGGATGCCGAGCCGGTGCGCCTCGCTGATCAGCGCCTCGGCGTCGCCCAGGGTCCCGAACAGCGGGTCCACCTCGCGGTGCTCGGCCACGTCGTAGCCGCCGTCGGCCATCGGCGAGGCGTAGAACGGGGTGATCCACAGCGCGTCCACGCCGAGCGCCCGCAGGTAGGGCAGCCGGGTGCGGATGCCGAGCAGGTCGCCGACGCCGTCGCCGTTGCCGTCCGCGAAGGAGCGGATGTAGACCTGGTAGATCACGGCGTCGCGCCACCACGGGGTCGCCTCGCCGTGGAAGGCGGAGGTGGGCGCGGGTACGGCCGCGATCCTGGGCGGAGCGTCCGCCCTGGTCGCACCCTGGGCGTGGCCGGTGACCGTCATCCGGTGGATCCTTTCTGAGCTGCGGCGCCAGGGCGCGGGAAGCGTTAAGGGCCACGATGCCGCATTTGTGAGGAATATGTAAAACGGCGTAAACAAGGGTGGCTCGAGGCAAGGTGATTCCCGTTGGTGCAACGCTGAACCTACTCCAGAGGGTTCCCGCTGGTCGCATGAGGGGATCACTGAATCACGTACCCGGCGCGTCCGAGCGCTCGACGGGCTTGTGGAGGTGGACATGCGGTCGGGTCCGGCGCCGGAGGGCCGGTGGGAGGCAGAGCTGTGCCACACTGCGAACGTGGCCACGCACCAGCAGCAGACCCGGGGACAGGCGGCCCGGCCGCCTGCCGCCGTACCGCCGCGCAAGCCCAAGGGGGCTGCACCCGTCCCGCCGGCCGCCTCGGCCGGCCCCGGGGCGCGGCCGAACCCGCAGGGCGGGCGGCAGGCACAGCCGCCCGTCCAGCCGCCCGCGCGTCCCGTGAAACGTCCCGAGAACCCGGCCGCCGGCCCGCTCGGCTGGCTGCGGGTGCGCAGCACCCGACGACAGCTGCATCGGCTGCCCGCGCTGGCCGCGCGCACCCCTGAGCCCTTCGGCCTCGGCGGGATGTACTGGCTGCCGCAGCTTTCCGGCGCACTCGAGCCCGCGCTGCTGCTGCACGCCGCGCCGGGCGGTCCGCCGGAACTGCTCGCGGTCGCGGAGATCGCCACCAGCGTGCTGCGCGGCGCGGACACCCGCGACCTCGCCGCCCGGCTCGGCGAGTGCCTGAACACGCCGCCGATGGCCGGGACGGTGCGCCGGATCCAGCTGCTCTACCAGGTCCCGGGGCCGGCCGGGCGCACCCGCGCGTACGCGGTGCTCGCGCTGACCTACCACCCGGCGCTGCTGAACCGCGCCGCGAAACTCTGCCAGGGCGAGCGCGGCCTCGCGCTGGTCGCGACGAAGGCCGCGCAGAACGTCTTCACCCAGCTGAGCAGGGACGACGCGACGGGCGGACGGCTCGGTCCGCTGGTCCCGCTGGACAAGGCCGCGGTCACCGGCCTGCTCGGCTCGCTGCTGCTGCCCGGCCGCGGCCCGCTGCCGGGGCCCCGGCACTCGGACACCGCCTGGCAGCCGGAGGAGGTGGACGCGCGCGCCCCGCGGGCCTGCGCGCTCACCGGCGGCGCCGGGGGCCGCAGCACCACCTGGTGGCACGCGACGGGCTGGGTCAAGCAGTGGCCGCGCACCCTCGGCGGCGGCATCGACCTGGCCGCCCCGGCGGGCTTCCTGCCCTCGGGGGTGACCGGCGCGGCCTCGGTCGTGGTCGGTCCGGCCGGGCCCGAGGGCGAGATCGCGGCGGCCGGCTTCGTCACGGTCACCGCGCGGGACACCAACGAGCTCGAGCTGGCCAGGATCGGCGTGCACGCGGCGGCCGAGAGCGGCGGCGCGGTGCTCGAGTTCTGCGACCGGCGGCACCACGTGGCGATCGCCCGCACCCTGCCGCTGGCCCAGGGCCTGAAGTAGCGAGGTAGACCCCGGATAAACCGGGGAGCGACCCGGCGCGGCGCGGGCGAACCCGTACCGCGCCGTATCCCGCCTGCCCCACCGGTGACTTCCCGACGCTCTGTCGACTCCTCGCGCCCGCGCGCTCTCCCTCCGCAACCGTCGCGTGACGACCCGGATACGCCGCGCGACGTGCCGAATTCTCACCGTAGGTCATGGTCCGGGCACTCAGGGCTGCCCGCCGCGCTCCCCCGGCGCACCCGTACACACCGGGCCAAGGAATCGGCAAGTTCCCGGAAAACGGCCCGGGCCGTTCGTCCGCCGTGCCATCGTCGGGGTCTGCCACGGATAACGAAATGACCACGAAGGGGAGCCATGGGGTCGATGGGGACGATCAGCGAGACCGGGTTCGGCTGGCTGACCCCGGTGCTGTCCTACCTGATGGCCTGCGTCGGCGGGGCGCTCGGGCTGCGGGCCACGCTGCGCGCGGTGCTGGCCGGGGACCGGAGCTCGCGGCGCAACTGGCTGATCGCGGCGGCGATCGCGATCGGCACCGGAATCTGGACGATGCACTTCATCGCGATGCTCGGATTCACCGTCGTCGGCACGCAGGTGCGCTACAACGTGCCGCTGACCCTCGCCAGCCTGGTGGTGGCGATCGCGGTGGTCGGCGTCGGGGTTTTCGTGGTCGCCCGCGGCGACGGCAAGCCCGGCGCGCTGCTCGCGGGCGGCCTGGCCACCGGGGTCGGCGTCGCGGCGATGCATTACATCGGCATGTCGGCGGTGCACATCGACGGGGTGATCCACTACGCGCCCTGGGAAGTCGGCTTCTCGGTGGTCATCGCGACCGTCGCCGCCACCGCCGCCCTGTGGGCCTCGCTGTCCATCAAGAACCCGCTCGCCACTCTCGGCGCGAGCCTGGTGATGGGGGTGGCCGTCAGCGCGATGCACTACGTCGGGATGGCCGCGGTCCGGGTACGCGTCGACCCCGGCGGTCCCGCGCCGTCCGGTGCGACCGCGATGGACTTCATCTTCCCGCTGACCGTCGGCCTCGGCTCCTACCTGTTCCTGACGGCGGCTTACGTCGGCCTGTCGGACAGCGAGCGGACTGACGGCGGGAGCCCGGCCACCGCCGCGTCATCCGCGGCCGCGGGTTCACGGCGCGCGCTGGCGGAGGGACCGAACCACTGATGGCCACTCAGACCACCGCCTCCGGCGCCGTACCCGGCAGCCCTCTCGACGCCCGCCGCTCCCGCCGCGCCGCGCACGCCCGCCCGGCCGAGGGCCCGCCGCCGCCCACCCGGCGCAATCGGCCAGGCGGCCCCCGGTTCCGCTTCGCCCCGCGCAGCGTCCGCGCCCGGATCGTCTGCCTGCTCGCGCTGCCCGTGGTCTCGCTGACCTCGCTGTGGGGCATCGCGGCCGTGGACACGATCGGCGCCGCCTACTCCCAGGCCCAGCTGCGCACGATCGGCATCTCGGTCGCGCTGCCGCTGGACAACACGGTCATCGCCCTGCAGGAGGAGCGCTCGGCCGCGGCCGCCTTCCTGGCCGAGCCCGGCTCCGATCCGACGAACCTCAGTGCCCGGATATCGGCCTCGCGCGCCGCGGCGGGCTCGCTGCTCGTGGGCATCGACCAGTCCGCCGCCGCGGCCGCCGACCTGAACCCGATGCTCTCGGCCCGGCTGACCGCGACCATGCAGGCCGTCACCGCGCTGACCGGAATCAGAACCGCGATTCTCGGCCACTCGCTGAGCGACTCCGGCGCGTACGCCGGGTACGCGGCGGCCATCGACGACGCGTTCGACGTGCAGGCCACCCTCGCCGCGACCTCCGGCGCGCCGGCGACCGCGCAGGCCGCGCTCGACCTGGCCGAGGCGCGCGAGCAACTGGCCGTGCAGGACGCGGTGCTGTCCTCGGCGCACGCCTCCGGCTCGCTCAGCACGACGGCCTACCAGCAGTTCACCGGCGCCGTCTACGCCGAGCGCTCCTACCTGCGGCAGGCCATGGCCGGCGTGGCCGACCCGACCGCGAACCCGGCCGGCCAGTCGCTGACGGGCCTTCAGGACGCCGTGCTCGCGGCCGGTCCCGGCTCGTCCGGGGCGAACGCGGCCTCGGCGCAGGCCTGGAACGCCGCGGCGCCCACCGTGCTCGCCGACCTCGACACCGCCGCGCGGCTCGTCGCCACCCCCGCCTTCACCGACCCCTATGCCAGGCTGCTGACGACCGGCTCCGGTTTCGGCGTGCTGCTCGGCCTTTTCGCCCTCGCCATCAGCCTGGTGATCTCGGTGGGCATCGGGCGGCGCCTGGTGACCGACCTGACCGGGCTGCGCGACTACGCGCTCGACCTGGCCGGACGGCGGCTGCCCGACACGATGGCGCGGCTGCGCGCCGGGCAGTCGGTCGAGCCCGGCGAGCAGACCCCGCCGCTGGATCCGGACGCCGGCGAGCTCGGCCAGGTCGCCGACGCGCTCGCGGTCGCCTCCCGGGCCGCGATGCAGGCGGCCGTCGAGCGGGCCGAACTGGTCTCCGGCGTCTCCGGGGTCTTCCTCAACCTGGCCCGGCGCAGCCAGGTGCTGGTGCACCGGCAGCTCGGCCTGCTGGACGCGATGGAGCGGCGGATCGAGGAGCCGGACCACCTCGAGGACCTGTTCCGGCTCGACCACCTGGCCACCCGGATGCGCCGGCACGCCGAGGGCCTGATCATCCTGTCCGGCGCGACGCCGGGCCGGGGCTGGCGGCACCCGGTCGACCTGACCGACGTGGTGCGCGCCGCCGCGGCCGAGGCGGAGGACTACCCGCGGGTCGAGGTGCGCCGGATGCCGCGGGCCAGGGTGCTCGGCCCGGTCGTGGCCGACCTGACGCACCTGCTGGCCGAGCTGATCGAGAACGCGACCTCCTTCTCCCCGCCGCACACGCGCGTCGTGGTCGGCGGCGAGCCGGTCGGCTCCGGCTTCGCCATCGAGATCGAGGACCGGGGTCTCGGCATGAGCGCGCAGGCGCTGCGCGAGGCCAACCGGCGGATCGGCGAGTCCAGCGGCGACGACCTGTTCGACAGCGACCGGCTCGGCCTGTTCGTGGTCTCCCGGCTGGCCCGGCGGCACGAGATCCGGGTCAGCCTGTGCGCCTCCGCGTACGGCGGGATCACGGCCGTGGTGCTCATCCCCAGCGGCGTCATGCAGCCGCCCGGCGACACCGGGGAGCTGCCGGTGCACGAGCTGGGCGAGGCCAACGGCAACGGCCGCGGGCCGCACGGAAAGCCGGAGATTCCCAGCATCCCCGGCCGGGGCGCGAACTCGGTCAGGCCGCCGCGCCCGCCGCGCCCGGGACAGGTCGACGTGCTCGCCGAGAGCAGCACGAGCATACGGACCGCCGCGTTGGCCGATCTGGCGCCCGGCGGCGGTGTGGCGGCGAAGGTGCCGCACACCAACGGACACACGCCGCGTTCGGCGACCGTCGACGCGCTGCCCTTCGAGGCGCTCGCCCCCGGCCACGGGTCCGACGACCCCGACACCAGCGAGCTCGGGCTCGGACCGCTGGGCCCGGACGGGCTGCCGCACCGGGTCCGGCAGGCGAGCCTGGCCCCGCAGCTGCGCGCGGACCCGCCGCCACCTACTGCTTCCGCGACCGCGGACGCCGCGGCGGAGCAGGCCGGAAACGGGCGGCCGCAGCGTACGCCCGAGCAGAACCGGGCCACGATGTCGGCCTTCCAGCGCGGGTTCACCCGCGGACGGGTCATCGACGGACCCGCGGACAGCCCACAGTCCGCGCGGCAGGCCGACGCGGACGAATCGGACCAGAGAGGGGAAGACTCGTGAGCGGAACCACGGCCGGCGAGGTCAACTGGCTGCTCGACGAGCTGACCACGCGCACGCCCGCGATCAGGCACGCCGTCATCCTGTCCACGGACGGGCTGTCCATCGCCTCCTCGCGCGGCCTGAGCCGGGAGGACCGCGAGCACCTGGCGGCCGTCTCCAGCGGCTTCAACAGCCTCGCGAAGGGCGCCACCCGGCAGTTCGGGGCGGGCTCGGTGCGGCAGAGCATGGTCGAGTTCGACGACGGCTTCCTGTTCGTCGTCGCGGCCGGCGCGGGCGCCTGCCTGGCCGTGTTCGCCGAGGCGGAGTCCGACATCGGCCTGGTGGCCTACGAGATGGCCCGGCTGGTCAAGCAGGTCGGCGAGCACCTGTTCGTACCGAACCGCGACGGCGCGCGTCAGGCCCCCTGATGCCGACGAACGACCGTGCCTCCTGGTACGACGAGCAGGCCGGGCCGCTCGTCCGGCTCTACGCGCTCACCCGCGGCCGGGCCCGGCCCTCGCCGGTGCTGCTCGACCTGCTCTCCCTGGTCACCGCGGACAACGATCCGGCGCGCGACCCGATGCTCAGCCCCGAGCAGGCCGCGGTGCTGACGCTGTGCCGGATCCGGCCGCGCTCGGTCGCCGACCTCGCGGCCGATCTCGACCTACCGCTCGGGGTGACCCGGGTGATCCTGACCGACCTGCTCGAATACGGGCACATCCGGGTCACCCGGCCCGTGCGCCCCACGGCCCTGCCGACCGAGCGACTGCTCCAGGAGGTGATCGATGGACTCCGCGCGCTCTGATTTCGTGGCGCTGAAGATCCTGGTGGCCGGCGGCTTCGGCGTCGGCAAGACGACGCTGGTCGGGGCGGTGAGCGAGATAAGACCGCTGCGCACCGAGGAGGCGATGACGACCGCCGGCGTCGGCGTGGACCGCACCGAGGGGGTGGAGGCGAAGTCCACCACGACCGTGGCGATGGACTTCGGCCGGATCTCGCTGCGCGAGGACCTGGCGCTGTACCTGTTCGGCACGCCGGGACAGGACCGCTTCTGGTTCCTCTGGGACGAACTGGCCCAGGGCGCGCTCGGCGCGATCGTGCTGGCCGACACGCGGCGTCTTGCCGACTGCTTCCCGGCGGTGGATTACTTCGAGCGGCGCGGCGTGCCGTTCCTGGTGGCGCTCAACCAGTTCGAGGACTCGCGGCGGTTCGAGCCGGGCGCGGTGGCCGCGGCGCTCGACCTGGACACGGGCACGCCGGTGGTCGGCTGCGACGCCCGCGACCGCCAGTCGGTCAAGGAGGTCCTGATCGCGCTGGTGGCCCATGCCGGGCGGCGGCACGCGGAACTGGCCCGGGCCACGGCGGGCACCTGAGACGCCCGTACCGGAAATTCTCCGGGCGGGACACGAGACGCCCCGCTCCGTCGACTGGCGTGACGGAGCGGGGCCTTCGTTTTACCTGTTCTACCTCAGGACTCGGTGATGGTGGCCGATGCGGTGCCGGATCCGTTGGCGATCACGGCCGGCAGCGTCGCGCCGTTCGGAGCGCCGAGGCCGGTGCACGCGTCCCAGCCCGGGCCCGCCGAGTAGGCGCCGTTGCTGCCCGAGGTGACGTCGTGGAAGCCGGGCTGGGCCACGCCGGGCTTCACGCCTTCGTAGAGCACCGTCTGAAGCAGCCCGAGACGCCTCCCGGCCTGTTGAGCCAACCGGGCCACCAGCGCGGCCCAGAGCGGCGCCACGGCGCTCGTTCCGCCGACCACCGCCGAACTGCCGTCGACGAGGATCTCGTAGCCGCTCTCCGGATCCGCGTTGCCCGCCACGTCCGGCACGCCGCGCCCGGAACCGCCTGAACCCGCGTTGACCGGCACACCCGCGTCGGCCTGCCAGGCCGGCACCGGATACAGGGTGCTGACGCCGCCGCCGGTCGCGGAGCTGCTGCTGTCGTTCCACACGGTCTCCCCGGCGATCGCGCCCGAGGAGTCGAGGGCGAGCCTGGTGCCGCCGCAGGCGAGCACGTGCGGGCTGGAGGCGGGGAAGTCGCATTGCACGCTGCCGTCGGTGGAGCTGTCGGACGAGCCGGTGTCGCCCGCCGCGGCCAGCACGGTGGCGCCGAGCGCGACGGCGTCGGCGCAGGCCTCGTCCAACGCCGTGCTGGACTGCGCGTCCCACGAGTCCTCCGGGCCGCCCCAGCTGATCGAGATCGCGGTCGGGGTGGTCGCGGCGTGCGCGGCGTCGGTCACCGCGTCGGCGAAGCCCTGGTTCGTGTTCACCGTGAAGTAGACCGAGATCGCGGCGCCGGGGGCCAGCGCGCCGGCGACCTCGATGTCGAGCTGCACCTCGCCGTCAGGTCCGTCCGCCGCGCCGGGCGAGTTCGAGCCGCCGTCCACCGGGACCGCGGTCACCGTCGGGGCCGTCACTCCGATCGACTGGAAGTACTGGGCCAGGTTGCTGTCGGTGTAGCCGCCGCCGAGCTCGATCAGCGCGATGCCCTGGCCGGCCCCGTTGTAGCCGGAAGGGAACTGATACGCCGCGCCGACCTGCAGCGGCGTGTAAGAGACCGAAGTCTGCTTCTTGGTGCGCCGCCGGCGGAAGTACGGGCGGGCCTGCGGCCTGGTGTCGAGGCCGAGCACTGCGACCGTGGCGGCGCGGATCGGCTCAGGCAGCGTCAGCACGCCGGTCCGGTAACGGAATTCGCCGCCCTCGGGGTGCCGCGCGAGCTGCAGCTCGGTGCCGAAGACCGTGGAGAGCAGGCCGACGCCGCCCTCGGCCTGGATCCGCCGCGAGCCCGCGTCCGCGTGCACGATGCGCAGACCCTGCCGTTCCAGCTCAGCGCGCACCGCCTCGACATCGGCCGGATCCGCACCGTGCTGCTCGCGCAGCTGCTCGCGGGTGAGCACGACGCTTCCGGCCGGGGGCAGCGGCGCGCGGCGGCGAAGGTACAGGGTGACGCGGGCGGTCTCCGCCGGGTCGGCGGGGCCCAGGATCTCGGCGTGGGGCAGGGACGAACGGCGCGAAGCCTCGAAGCTGGTCATACGTCCTTGATACTCGCCGCGCGCCATGAACACACCGCATCCGCGCGAACTCGGCGCGTCTTGGCCGAAGCGGGTATGGCGAATCCGGCGCGCGCCGGGAGCGAATCAGGGCCCGGAGCGTCCCGTCCCGGGCCCCGCCGCTGAGCTCCGCGTCGGTCAGGCCGCGGCCATCGCCCGGGCCAGCGCGAGTTCGAGCACGATGATGAGGCTGTCGCGGACGGACTCGGAGTCCCTGGCGTCGAACTCGATCACCGGGACCTCGGACTCGACGTCCAGCGCCTCGCGCACGGCGTCGAGCGGATGCGGGACGGCCCCGGCGAAGCGGTTGACCGCCACCGCGAAGGGCATGGTGCGCCGCTCGAAGTAGTCGACCGCGGGGAAGCAGTCCTCGAGCCTGCGGCTGTCGACCACGACCAGCGCGCCGAGCGCGCCCTCGGTCACGTCGTCCCACATGAAGCCGAAACGGTCCTGTCCCGGCGTGCCGAACAGGTAGAGCTTGAGCGTGGGATCCAGCATGACCGAGCCGAAGTCCATGGCCACGGTGGTGGTGGTCTTGTCGGGGGTCAGCGAGATGTCGTCCACCCCCGCGGCCACCTCGGTGATGGCGGCCTCGGTGGTCAGCGGCGGCACGTCGGAGACCGCGGCGACGGCGGTGGTCTTGCCGACGCCGAAACCGCCGGCGATCACCATCTTCACCGGCATGGGCGCGGGCGCCGGCTCCGGCCGCGTACGCGATCCTGCTACGAAGTCCATGTCGAACCTATGCTTGCTCGGGAAGGCTGCGGGAGGGGGCTGCGGCGCTGAGCCGACAGCCGGGGACGGCGCGGCGGGTTACGCACGGCCCGCGGCGGTGGGTATGGCTCGTAGCCCATTGATGACCCTTCGCAGGACGTCGACATCGGTGGAGATTGCGGCCCTCGGCTCGTGCACCGTGAGGAACCGCCCGGCCCGCAGATCCCCCGCGAGCACCCGGACCACGTTCAGATGCAGGCCGAGGCGAACCGCGAGTTCGGCGAGGGACTGCGGGGTACCGCAGGCCTCGACGATAGCGCGCCGTTCGAAGGCCAGCGCCCCCAGTTGGTGCAGGCCCTCGGTGGTGGCCACCACCTGCGTCTCCATCGGCAGTTCCGCACCGGGGGCCACGACCCGACCCTCGGTCAGCAGGAACGGCCGAACAACGCCGGGCGCCTTCCCCTCGCCGTCCGGACGCGAAGCGGCGGACCCCGGCCTCGCGTCCCCCGTATTCCGGCTCACGTCGCCACCCCGGCGGCGGTCACCGAGTTCTTCAGCTCCATGATCAGCTGCGGGTTGAGCACCGCCCCCACCCGGTTGCCGAAGAGCGTCATCTCGTAGGCCACGTTGCCCAGCTTCGCGTCCTTCGCGGTGACCACGCCGAGCACGCAGCCGCTGCCGATCGAGGAGACCAGCAGGTGCCCGTCCTCCATGTCGATGATCACCTTGCGCAGCGAGCCGAGCCCGTAGTGCCCGGCGGCGCCCGCCGCCAGGCTGGTCAGGCCGGAGACTATGGCGGCCAGGCGCTCCGAGGAGGCCCGGTCCTCGGGCCGGGACACGGCGATCAGCAGCCCGTCCGAGGAGACCGCGATGGCGTCCGCGACCCCGGCGGTGTCGGTGGCGAACCGGGTGACCGTCCAGGCGAAGTCCGCCGCGGCGGTCCGCAGGTCCTTGGTGCCGGCCTCGGGCGTCTGCATGGGGCTCATCACGGCCTTATTCCTTCCGGTTCGTCACTGGCGCGGAGCGTCGGCAGGTTCTGCGCGGACACGCGCATGGCCTCCTCGACTCCGGCCTCGAATTCCTCCACGGCCGCGCGCGCGGCCTCGGCGTCGAGTAGATGGGCGTCGGCCAGCATCGCCGACACGCCGGGACCTGGCTCGCGCACGGCGGCGCGGGACCGGGAGCGGCGCGGCAGGGCGCCCGGGAGCGCCTCGGCTTCGGGGGCGGGAGCCTGCGTCTCCGGCTCCGGCTCCCGGTAGCGGCGCGAAAGCGGCGGCGCGACCGGCTCGGGCGGCGCGGTCGGCTCAGCGAGCGCCTCGGCGGCGGTCGCGGCCCTGAGCCGGCGGGCGAGTTCGGCGGGCGACGCGACCTCGACGTCCGGTTCGGGCTTGGAGGTCGCGGGCCAGGCGTTCGCGAGCTTGGCGAGGGCGGTTCCGTTGGTGCGGCGCGGCAGGCCGTTCGGCTCCGCCTCGGGCGACGGGGCCTGCCCCGGGACCGCGTGCCCGTTCGTGCTGCCGGGGGCGGCGGGCGGCTTGCTCGGGTTCTGCGTCGAACGGCGGCGCACCGGCAGCGCGTCGAAACCGGGCGTGGCGGCGGTGTCGGGCGCGGCCGGACTCTGCGCCGAGGGGGCGGGCGCGGACGGGGCCCGGGTCGCGGGCAGCGCGGCGGGGGGCGCGGGCGGAGCCTGAGTACGCGGCGGGGCCTCGGACCTGCTGACCCGCTGCTCGGGCAGCGGCGCGGGCCTGCCGGGCCGCACGGTACGCGAGGCCTGGGCCGGGCCGCGTCGGCGCGCGGGCGGTTCCGGGGCGTCGAACAGCAGGTTCGCGGGGATGTCGAGACGGACCGTCACGCCCCCGCCGGACGTGGCCGAAAGCCGCACGGTGATGCCGCAGCGCCGGGCCAGCCGGCCGACCACGAACAGGCCGAGCACCCGCGTCGGCGCCAGGTCGAGGCGCTCGCGGCGCACCAGCCGCGCGTTCTCCTCGGCCAGCCGCGCCGGCGTCATGCCCACGCCGTGGTCCACGATCTCGACGTAAGCGCCCTGGGGCGTCGGACGGACCGAGATGTCCACCGCGGCGGTCTGCGGGGAGAAGGACACCGCGTTCTCGACGAGCTCGGCGACGATCAGGGTGAGGTCGCCGACCGCGGCGGGCGCGACCGTGACGTCCCCCTCGGCCGACAGCACGACCCGCTGGTAGCCCTCGACGCGGCCGACGGCGCTGCGGACCACGTCCGTCAGCCGCAGCGGCGAGTCGCCGAGCGCGGGCTCGGTCTCGCCGGACAGCAGCATCAGGCTGTCCGCGCCGCGCTGCAGCCGCACCGCGATGTGGTCGATCCGGTAGAGCCGCTCGAGGACCGAGGGGTCGGTCTCCTCCCGCTCCGCCGCGTCGATCAGGGAGAGCTGACGGCCGGTCAGGTTGTGGATGCGGCGGCCGACGTTGCCGAACATCTCCGCGGTGTTGCGGCGCACCGCCATCTGCCGCTCGAGCACCCGGACCGCGCTGTCCTGGACCCGGTTGAAGGACTCGGCGAGCAGGCCGATCTCGTCCCGGGTGAACACCGGCACGGTGTCGAAGGACGGCACCGCCTGCGGATCGGCCTCGTCGTCCTCGTCCGCGACCCGCTCGAGGTCGGCGCGGGTGACGTCGGCGATCTGGGTGGCCGCCTTGGTGAGCCGGATCATCGGGGCGACCACGGAGCGGCGCACCCGGTATTCGAGCGCCAGCAGCAGGAGCAGCACCACGGCCGCGCCGATGACCAGGCCGAGCGCGTAAGACTGCGCGGTCACCTGCTCGTCGTGCGCGGAGGCGATGACGTCCGCCGAGATCTGCGCCTCCATCGTGGCCCGCTGCTGGTGCGCGTCGACCGCGGCCTGCAGCAGGCCGAGCGAGCCGCCCGCGCCGCCGAGTTCGCTGATGCTCAGCTGATCGGTGATCAGGACCTGGTTGATGTTCGGCGCCGGGGCCGAGGTGGGCAGCTGGTCCTCGACGTTCTGCTGCTCCTCGTCGATGTAGCTCTGCGCGGTGGAGCCGTCGACGACCTGGAACTTGCCCTCGTCCATGCCGCTGGCCAGCGCGGTGAACCGGTCGGCCTCGTTCCCGGAGATGCCCTCGTCCTGCTCGGACGCGGTGAAGTCGGTGGAGTCGAGCACCACCCCGCTGCCGTCGCCGTCCGCGTCGGCCTGGTTGGTCATCGCCAGCAGGTCGAGTTCGCGTTCGTGCTCGTGCAGGTCGGAGTTGTCGAGGAAGTCGAGTTCGGCCACGTCGAGCGCGGCCGGACCGCCGCCGACGGCGATCCCGTCGAGGTCGAGGGCGCCGTAGAGCGAGAGGATCGCCGTGTCGTAGCCGACCTCGACGGCCGAGCTCTTGTCCGGCGAGGGCTGATACGCGGTGGCCCGCGCGCCGCTGATGCCCTGCGTCTCCCAGACGACCTCGGCCAGCGCCTGGCCGAGCGCGGAGGACGGGGCGGGGCTCAAGCTCTTGCGCAGCCTCGCGAGCTCGGTGTCGGTCTGCGCGGCGTAGTGCTGGAGGTTCTGCACCGAGTCAAGGTCCGCGTGACCGGTCAGGCCGGACACGCCCTGCAGCCCGACCGCGACGGCCTGCTCGATCTCGAGGTCGTCCAGCAGCGTGCTGACCTGCTGGGCCTGGCCCAGCGCGGTCGCCGCGGTGCGCCACTGGCTCGCGGCGTGGAATTCGCCGTAGGAGACGGGGGCGATCAACAGCAGGATGATCACCAGCGGCGTCGCGACGAGGATGTCCAGCTTGCGGCGCAGCGGCATGGAGTCGAGGCGACCGGAGCCCGTCCGTGGGGCCCGGCCCGCTCCGCCCTCCGCGCGCACGGCCACTGACGCCTCCACCTCGAAGAAACTTGCGGCACGATGATCAGACCATGAGATCTGGAACGACTGGAACAGTAGCGAATCCCGGGGTACCTTGTCTCCCCCACCGGTGCCGACCGTCGCAGAACACGCATGGACGAACCCGCAGCGCGGTGTCAGTGAGCTGGGACTGCGCGTGCCGGTACCGGCCGACCACGCCGCGTATCCGCATCGGAAAAATTCTCTTAAAGCCGCTGCCCAAAACGGGTGCGTGAAGCTGAATCGTTGTCAAAGAGACCGGAAACCGGGATCGAATCGCCCGATTTTCGCAGGCTTACAGCCCGGCCACCGGGCCGATCACGACAATGGCCGGCGGCGCGATCCCGGCCCCGGCGACGTCCGCCGCCATGGTCTCGAGCCGGGTGCGCAGCGTCCGCTCGCCCGGCCGGGACCCGTCCTGCACGACGACGACAGGAGTCTGCGGGTCCTTGCCGCCGGCCAGCAGCGCGGCGCCGATCTCGGCGAGCCGCTCCACGGCCATCAGCAGCACCAGCGTGCCGCGCATCCGGGCGACCGCGTCCCAGTTCACCAGGGACTTCGGGTGGCCGGGGGCGACGTGCCCGGAGACGACGGTGAACTCGTGCGACACCCCCCGGTGCGTCACCGGCACCCCGGCGAGTCCGGGCACGGACACCGCGCTGCTCAGCCCCGGCACGACGACGACCGGGACGCCGGCCTCGGCGCAGGCGACGACCTCCTCGTGGCCGCGGCCGAAGACGAAGGGGTCGCCGCCCTTGAGGCGCACCACGAACTTCCCGGCCTTCGCCCGCTCGACCAGGATCCGGTTGATCTCCTCCTGGGCCATCGAGCGGCCGTAAGGGATCTTCGACGCGTCCACGATCTCCACGTCCGCGGGCAGTTCGTCCAGCAGGCCGAGCGGGGCGAGCCGGTCGACGACCACGACGTCCGCCTCGGCCAGCAGCCGGCGTCCGCGCACGGTGATCAGGTCGGGGTCGCCGGGACCGCCGCCGACCAGGGCGACGCCCGCGGCCCGGCCGCGGAAGCGCGGCGCGTTCAGCGTTCCCTCGCGCAGGCCCTCGACGACGGCGTCGCGCACGGCGGCGGAACGGCGCGGGTCGGCGGCCTCGGATCCGAGCACCGCGACGGTGACCCCGGAGTGGGTGCCGACGGCCGGGGTCCACGCGGTCGAGGCGGCGGCGTCATCGGCGCGGGAGCAGAAGACCCGGGCCCGCTCGGCCTCGGCGGCCACGGCGGCGTTGACCGCCGGATCGTCGGTGGCGGCCACCGCGTACCAGGCCTCGGCGAGGTCCCCGGCGGCGTACGGGCGCGCGGCCCAATCCACCAGGCCGGCGGTGATGTAGCCCTCGACGGCGGCGGTGACCTCGGGCGACACGACCAGGATCCGGGCGTCGGCCCGCAGCAGTCCGGCCACCCGGCGGGCGGCGACCCGGCCCCCGCCGACGACCACGACCCGGCGTCCGGCCAGCCGCAGCCCGAGCGGGTAGATCTCCGGGGCCTCGTGCTGCGGAACCGACGGGTTCTCGGCCGTGCTCATGGTGCCTCTTTCGTCTCGGCTCACCCGGCGCCCGGGACTTGGTGCGCGGAGGAGCCGGGAAAAGTGCTCGTCCAATGACACGTCGAGCATACTCAGTGCTGGTCGGGGCCACCCGCGGCGCCCGGCATCCGGGCGCCGACCGGGTTGCCGGGGGTTCAGGCCGGCCGGCCGCGCTCCGCCGGGGCGACCGCCGCGGAACTGGCGTCGGCGACCCCGGCCGAGTCGAACGTCGCGACCTCGCGCAGCGCCCGGACCGAGGCGGCGACCAGCGGCAGCGCGAGCACCGCGCCGGAGCCCTCGCCGAGCCGCAGCTCCAGGTCGATCAGCGGATTGACACCGAGGGCCTCGAGGGCCAGCGCGTGGCCCGGCTCGGCGGAGCGGTGCCCGGCCACGCAGGCGGCCGTCACCTCGGGCGCGATGGCCTGGGCGACCAGGGCCGCGGCCCCGGCGATCACGCCGTCGAGCACCACCGGGGTGCGCAGCGCGGAGCCGCCCAGGATGAACCCGGCGAGCGCCGCGTGCTCCAGGCCGCCGAAGGCCGCGAGCACCCCGATCGGGTCCTGCGGGTCGGGCCGGTGCAGCTCGAGGGCGCGGCGGACGATCTCGACCTTGTGCGCGTAGGTCTGCTCGTCGATGCCGGTGCCGTAGCCGGTCACCTGCGCCGGGGAGGCCCCGGTGAACGCGGCGATCAGCGCGGCCGAGGCGGTCGTGTTGGCGATGCCCATGTCGCCGGTCAGCAGGCAGCGGTTGCCCGCGGCGACCAGGTCGCGGGCCGTCTCGATGCCCGCCTCGATCGCGGCCACCGCCTCGTCGCGGCTCATCGCCGGGCCCTGGGTCATGTCGGCGGTGCCGAAGCGGACCTTGCGCGGGACGAGCCCGGAGGCGTTGCCCAGGTTGGCGTTCACGCCCACGTCCACGACGCAGACCTCGGCGCCGACCTGCTTGGCGAAGGCGTTGACCACCGCGCCGCCGGCCAGGAAGTTGGACACCATCTGCGCGGTGACCTCCTGCGGCCAGGGGGTGACGCCCTGGGCGTGCACCCCGTGGTCCGCGGCGAACACGGCCAGCGCGGCGGGCTCGGGCAGCGGCGGCGGGCACTCCCCGGCCAGGCCGGCGAGCTGCTCGGCCACCTGCTCGAGCATCCCGAGCGAGCCCGGAGGCTTGGTCATCCGGCCCTGCCGATCGCGGGCGGCGGCGACCGCGACCTCGTCAAGGCCGCGCACCGCGTCCACGGTGGCGTCGAGCAGCGAGACCGGCGCGCCGCCCGGCATCGCGCGGCGGCCGTAGTCCTCCTCGTGCACGGCCCAGGACAGCGGCCGACGCTTGGCCCACCCGGCCCCGGCCAGCTCCGGCTCCGACGGGAAACGCTTGACGTAGCCGACGCAGAGGTACGCGACGATCTGCAGGTGCTCGGGCAGGCCGAGGGTCTCGGCCAGCTCGCGCTCGTCGAAGAACGAGACCCAGCCGACCCCGAGCCCCTCGGCACGCGCGGCGAGCCACAGGTTCTCGACGGCCAGGCAGGTGGAGAACGGCGCCATCATCGGCTGCGTGTAGCGGCCCAGCGTGTGCCGTCCGCCGCGGGTCGGATCGCAGGTCACGACGATGTTAACGGGGGTGTCGAGGATCGACTCGATCTTGAGCGCGGCGAAGGCCTTGGCCCGCGCCTTGGGCAGCGAGGCCGCGTACGCGCGACGCTGCCGGACCGCGAGGTCGTGCACGGCCTGCCGACGCTCCTCGTCACGCAGCACCAGGAAGTCCCACGGCTGCGAGAAGCCGACCGAGGGGGCGGTGTGCGCGGCCTCGAGGATCCGGGTGAGGACCTCGGTGGGCAGCTCATCCGACAGAAAGTCGTTGCGAATGTCGCGCCGCTCGTGGATGACGCGGTACACGGCCTCGAGCGCGTCCTCGCCGTAACCGGGAGCGCGACTGCCATCGTCATCGATGTCGCTCGCGGCGGAGGTGATTTTCGCGGCGGAGACGGTGCTCGCGGGGGCCTTGGCTGCACGCGCGGGTGTCGCGGCGACGGGTGTGGCGGGCGCGGACGAGGCTTCGGCGGCCTGCTGAGTACGGGTACGCGCGGCACGAGTCGTACCGGCGGAGGGCGCGACGGACTTCGCGGCACCACGGCGAGCGGAGGCGGCCTGGGTAGCGGGTCGGGCCTGGGCTCCGACCGACTCAGACTGCTGTGACTCCGGCTGCGTCTGCTGAGCCTCGGCCTGCTGGGATTCGGTCTGCTGCGACTGCGGACGCCGGGCGGCAGACTGCGCACGCTGCGCCTGCGGCCGAGCGATGGCCTGCGCCTGCCCCTGCTGCTGCTCAGGCTCGGACTGCTGGACCTGCGGCTGCTGGACCTGCGCCTGCGCGACAGACGGCAGACGCTGCGCCTGCGGCCGAGCGACGGCCTGCTCCTGACCTTGCTGCTCAAGCTCGGACTGCCGGCCCTGTGGCTGCTGCTGGGCCTGCGCCTGCGGCCGAGCGACGGATTCCTGCTGACTCTGCGGCTCGAGCTGGGACTGCTGGGACTGCTGCTCGGACAGGTCCTGCTGAGCCTGTTGGTGCGCAGCGGACTGCTGCTGCCCCCGTTCCTCAGGCTGCACGTGCTGGGCTTGCAACGGCTGGACCTGCGCCTGCGCGGCCGACTGCTGCTCAGCCTGAACCGGCGGCTGCCCGGCGGACTGCTGCCGACCTCGTCGCTCAGGCTGAACCGGCTGGCCCTTTAGTCCGGCCAGAACCCGCTGGCCCAACTGCTCGAGCTGGACTTGCTGCGCGGACTGGACCTGCTGCTCGGGCTGCTGAACCTGTTGTCCGGCCTGAACCCGCTGCACCGGCTGCTGGGCCTGCTGCTGTGCCTGCTGAGCTGGCGGCTGCTGCGGCTGTCCGACGGCAGCGTCCTGAGCCGACTGCGGCGGCGCGGCCTGAGTGCCCGGGCGGCGGATGGCCGGGTTCACGGTCTCCTTCAGCGCCGCCTGCTGCTGCACCGGCTGCTGCGGGGTCTGCTGCTGCTGGGTCTGCTGGCCTTGCGGCTGCGTCACCTGCGGCGACTGCGCCTGCTGCCCCGGCTGCTGCTGAGGCTGAACCGGCTGCCCCTGCTCGGGCTGCTGCTCGTGTTCGGGCTGCTGGGCCGACGGCTGGCTCCGGATCTGGCCCTGTCGTCCAGGACGCGCGTGCGCGCCGGAGCCGGACAGCGGATCGTCCTCGCCCTCGCCCTCGCCCTCGTGCTGGAATTCGGGCTCGTACACACCGGAGGCGGCCTGCGGCAAAAGGTCATCCTCGTCGTCGCCGGGCTCGGGGTCGAGCAGCACCGGCTGCGGGGCGGAGAGCGGCTCGGGCACCGCCTCGTCCACCGAGGTCTCGGCGCGGCGGCGGGTGCCGCGCGGCACCACGGGCGCGACGGTGAAGCCTTCGGCGGCGGGCTGCGCTGTGGCGGCCGTCGACTGCCAGGGGACGATGAGCTCGTCGGCGTCCTGCCCGCCCTCCTCCTCGAACCGCGCGGGCCGCTGCGCGACCGGGACCTGGACGGACTGGACCGGACCGGACTGCGCGGCGGGCGGCGGCATCGCGGGCAGATCCTGCGCCGAATCGTCCGGCACCCGGCGCGCCGCCGGGACGGAGGGCGCGACCGAGCGGAGTCGCTCGCTGCTCAGGTCGTCGGCGGCCGACGCTCCGGACTGCCGGGCTTGCGGCTGGCCCGCGGGCGGCTGCGTCGCGGACACGCGGCGACGCGGGGGCGCCATCGTCTCGCGCATGCTGACCGTGTCGTCCGGGGACGCCGGAGCCTGCGGCTGCTGCTGGAGCTGAGGCCGGGCCTGGACCTGCTGCGCACCCGACTGCGCCTGCGGGTCCTGATACACCGGACCGGGCGCGGTCTGGTTCACCGGCTCGAACACGGACGGGGCGGACTGCGGCATCTGCTGCACGCCCGCGAGTCCGGCGTCCTGATGCACGTTCGGCCCGACGGTCTGCGGAGCCTGCTGGAGGTTCGTCGGCGCGGCGGCCTGCTGCGGGACGACCGCCTGCCGCTGGCCCGAAGAGCCAAGCGGATCACTCGTCGGGCGCTGACCCGAAGAGCCAAGCGGATCACTCGTCGGGCGCTGACCCGAGGAGCCGAGGGGGTCACTCACCTGCCGCTGACCGGAGGAGCCGAGCGGGTCGCTCGTAGGGCGCTGACCCGAAGAGCCAAGCGGGTCACTCGTCGGGCGCTGACCGGAGGAGCCGAGGGGGTCACTCACCTGCCGCTGACCGGAGGACGCTAGCGGGTCGGCCTCGGTCTGCGCGGCGGACTGCTGGCGCACCGCGGCGCGTCCGGCGGCTACCGCTCCGGCCGCGGCAGCGCCGCCGGATCGCACGCCGGACCTGGCCGCGCCGCGCTCGGGCAGCGGGGCCGGACCCGGCATCGGCTGCGCGGGCACCGCCGGGCGCTGCGCCTGGGTCTGCTGGGCGGCCTGGCCGGTGCGCGGCGGGGCGGCGGACCACGAGGCGGAGCCGGAGAGGGGGTCGAACTCCTGCTCCGGGTAGCCGAGCTCGTCAGGGTCCTGCTGCAACTGCTGCGGCTGGGCGAACTGCGGCGCGGGCGCGGCGGGCTGCGGGACCGCCGCCATCTGCGGCGGCTGTGCGGACATCTGCTGCGGGACGGGGCCCGGCCGGCCTACGGCCTGCTGCGGCATCGGGCCGCCGGACACGTCCGCCATCTGCTGCTGCGCGTGTGCGAAGGGCTGCTGCTGGTCGGGGCCCGGCTGCGCGGGCAGCCGCGGGATGGAGCGGGGCAGGGTCGGCGCGGCGGAGGCGGGCGGGACCTGGTAGTCCTCCGGCGCGCCGCCGTCGTAGATCCGGGGGAACTCGGCGGTGGGCGCGTCGTGGCCCGTCGGCATCGACTGCGGCACGGTCACGCTCGCCACCCCCGGCATCGGCGCGGCCATCGGTGCCTGGCCCGGCATCGGAGATCCGGCGGGCCGCTGCTGCTGCGCACCGAAGGCCGGCTCGGCGTAGCCCTGGCCGCTCGCGGCACCGGTCAGCCACGGCGCGTCCTGCGGCACCTGACCCGGCATCGGCTGGCCGACCGGCTGCGGACCGCGGGGCCGCGGCGCCGTCGCACGCTGGTCCGGCCGCACGCCGTCGGCAGGGCCCGCCACGCGCTCGTAGCCCTGCGCGTCGAGCTCGTGGCCGAACTCGTCGGTGCCGGTCATCGTGCCTCCTCGTTCCTAGTCCACATGCCGTGTCGGCGGCCGAAGCCTTTGTTCCCCCGCCCGAAGACCCGTGCGGACCGACGGATCTGCGCAACGCGCCCGCGGCACGGCGATCACGTACCCTACCCGGAACGCGCGCCCGCCGTCATCGCCGCCCGGCTCGCCAGGATGGCACGCGGAGCCCAGTATCAGGCAGTGCGCCGGTGCCGGGAACCCGTCAACCGGCTGAGCGAGTGACGCACGCCACCCGTCCGATGGACCTGGCGCGCAGCACGTTCGCGGCAATTCGGGAATACCGGAAAGGACGGGATTCCCCTGCGCACGCGGGATATCCGCGATGGCACGCACCGGTGTGCGCAGCGCATGGTGAGGGGCTATCAGGAGCGCTCGCTCCACAGCACGAACACCGGGTCCTGGGCGGCGAAGCGGTGGGCGTCGCCGGGCAGCGAGACCAGCCGCGAGGACTGCAGCAGCACACCGTCGACCCGGCGCCGCTCCCGCCCCTCGCCACGCAGCCCCGCCTTGACCTCGGCCACCCGGTCGATCGCGGTCAGCGCCGCGACGACTATCCGCGGGTCCCGGCCGGTGACCGCGCGCAGCACGTCCGCCCCGCCGCCGCCGAGGAAGACCGCGTCCGGCTGCGGCAGGTCGAGCAGCGCCTCCGGGGCCTGGCCGCGCACCACGCGCAGCCGCACCTGATGCATCGTCGCGTTGAGGTCTATCCGTTCGCAGGAATCGGCGTCCCGCTCGACGGCGACGACGGCGGCGCCGAGCCTGGCGCATTCGATGCCGACCGAACCGGAACCGGCTCCGACGTCCCAGATCAGCGTGCCGGGGCGGGGGGCGAGGCGGGCCAGCACCAGCGCGCGGGCCTCGGCGCCGAGCACCCGTCCCGAGCGGTAGACGAAGGCGTTGTCGGCCGAGGCCCAGCCGCCGCCCGGGCCGGCCCAGCCCGCCACCGGCACCGCGCCGGAGCCGGAGGCGCCGGGCGCGAGCACCTGCGCCTCGTCGATGCACAGCACGATGCACGGATCGCCCCAGATGTGCCGTTCCGCGGCTTCGTCCAGGCTGAGCCATTCGACCGATTCCTCGGGCTCGCCGAGGCGCTGCGCGACGACCAGGGTGCGTGCGGGTCCTGATTTGTCCGGGCCGAGCAGTTCCACGGCCAACTCGCGTGGTCCGGCGCCCTCCCCGCAGAGCACGGCCACCTTCGGATACGCGCGGCACAGGTTGGCCGCCGCGCGCAGGCTGGCTCCGGGCCCGTGGCCGAAACCGCCGTCCTTGGCGGCGCGTCCGCCGGTGCGCACCCGGCCGGGCTCGCGGTTGGCGCCGTCCACTCCGTCGGCCGGCGGATCCACCGCGACGACCACGGCGTCCTCCCAGGCCAGGCCGATCCGGCCGAAGGCGGTGGCGACGGAGGAGACCGCGGGGATGGTGCGCACCCGCAGGCCCTGCTCGCGCAGCGCCCGCACGACGCCGAAGTAGCCGGGGTCGCCGGAGGCCACCACGACGGCCGGGCCGTCGTGCAGGGCGAGGCGGGTGAGCGCGGCGCCGAGCCCGCCCATGTAGATGCGGCGCGCGGCCTCGGGGACCGGGAGCAGGTCCAGGTGCCTGATGCTGCCGATGACGAGCGTCGCCTGCTCGAGGGCCCGGCGCGCGGCCGGGTTGGGAGGGGAACCGTCGAAGCCGATGACCGTCACCGTCACGCGCGAGGCGGCGGCGGCCTTCGGGTTCGCCCCGAGCGGCCCTTTCTCGTGCTCAGTTGCCATATGCGTCCGATCGTCCCATGGCGGGCGGGGGTGGTCCGACCGGGCTGGAAGGCCGCGTTTCCGGTGCGGAGCGGACTTCCGGGTACAGGTCGGCGGCGGTACTGTGCCGCAGCTCGGGTGGTTGGGAGTGATCGTGGTGGTGATGTTGGTGGCTGTGGGAGTGCCCGTGCGCGTGGGCGTGGGCGGGGTCGTCCGGATGATCGTGCGGACGTTGCTCCTGGCCGACGCGCGCCTCGAAGCCGGGCAACGCGATCCGGTAGACGCAGGCGTCGCAGTTCATCCCGGCCGGGGCGCCGCCCCGACCGTCCGCCTCGAGGTAGCGCTCGACGACAAGGTCGGCGAGTTCGTCGCAGTCCCCGATGACGTCGGCGACGGTGGCCGCGAGGCCGGGGTTCGCCGCGGTCCAGTCGTGCACCTGTGCGTGGATGCGGGTCGGCAGGACGCCGGGGAGGAGGAAGAACGGCAGCACGACCACGCGCTCGGCGCCGAGCGCGCGCAGCCGGTCGAGGCCATTCGGGACGGAGGGTTCGGCGAGGGATACGAAGGCCGCTTCGACCTGGCGCACGCCCAGATCCCGCGTCGTCTCCCAAAGCAGCCGCGCGGCGCGGTAAAGATCCGCGTTGGCGTCCGGATCGGTGGTGCCGCGTCCGACGAGAAGCACGGCGTCCGCGCGAGCCGCCGCGGCCGACGCCGTCAGCGTCTCGTGCAGTCGACGCCGCAACAGGTCGAGGATCACCGGATGCGGGCCGAGCGGTCGGGCGTACGTCGTCCGAAGCCCCGGGTGCCGTTCCTTCTCCCGGGCGAGCGCGGCGGGGATGTCACCCTTCGCGTGCCCCGCGGCGAGCAGGATCAGCGGAACCGCCGTCAGATTCCGATGCCCGGCCCCGACGAGCCCGGCCACCGCGTCCCTAAGCGGCGGCGGCGAGAGTTCGATAAAGCCACCGGCCACGGCGTCCGCCGTACCCCGCTCGACCGCACGCGTCTCGACCCGGCTTACAAACTTGCGGAACTCCTCGGCCCCGCTTTCATCACGCGTCCCATGACCGACAATCAGCAGTGCACTCACGCCTCCACCCCCGACTCCCAGTAGAGCAGAGCATTGAGCGCCGCGGCGGCGACCGCCGAGCCGCCCTTGCCGGAGACGTTGCTGACAGCGGGCAACCCGCTCTCCCGCAACGCCTGCTTGGATTCGACCGCGCCGACGAAGCCGACCGGCAGGCCCAGCACAAGCAGCGGCCGGTAGGTCTCGGCGCGCTCGATGAGCTCGAACAACGCCGTCGGCGCGCACCCGACGACGTAGACCGCGCCGGGACCGGCCTCCTCGGCCGCGAGCCGCAGCGCCGCCGCAGAACGCGTGATCCCCGCGCTCTTCGACAGTTCGGCCGCACGCGGATCGGTGATCCGGCACAGCGCCTGCCGCCTGGTGATCCCGGCCGCGACCATCGCCACGTCCGCCACCACAGGCGCGCCCTCGTGCAGCGCGGCCACCGCCTTCTCGAGCACGGACTCCTCGGGCAGCACCAGATCCTCAGCGTATTCGAGGTCGGCGCTGGCGTGCACGACCCGCTCCAGCACGGCACGCGCCAGCGGCGGACCCGCCGCGACCTGCGGGAAACGGGCGGCGAGCTGGCCGCGCAGGATCGCAAAGGACTCCTGCTCGATGGGGTGGACGACTCTGTTCACTGTCTTGCTTTCATTTCAAGAGCGTTCGCCGGGCAAACCTCCGGGGACGCAACGATCCCGAAGGCTGGGTAGATCGTTCGGTTCATTCGGCCCACCGGTAGCCCCGCGGCGTGACGAAGCGGCCGGCGACGATGCGCGACTGCGAGCAGCCGACGATCACGGTCGTGTACATGTCGATCACGGCCGGATCGAACTCGGCGAGCGTCGTCAGGCCGTGTGTCTGGTCTGGACGCCCGGCGTTGCGCACCCAACCGATCGGGGTTGTGGCGGGCCGATGCTCGGCGAGGATCGCAAGAGCCTTCGGCAGCTGCCAGTCCCGCTTCGCGGAGCGCGGGTTGTAGAAGCTGACGACGAAGTCGCCCTCGGCCGCCGCCCGCAACCGCCGCTCGATCGCGGGCCACGGGGTGTGCAGGTCGGACAGCGAGATCGAGCAGTGGTCGTGGCCGAGCGGAGCCCCGAGCACGTTCGAGGCCGTGGTCGCCGCGGTGATCCCGGGGACGCAGACGACCTCGATCTCGGCCGTCTCGGCGTGGTCCAGCGCCGGGGACGCCATCGCGTACACGCCGGCGTCGCCGGAACCGATCAGCGCCACCCGGTGTCCGGCCCGGGCGAGGTCCACGGCGCTGCGGGCACGCTGCTCCTCGGCGCCAAGCCCGGTCGCCTCGATGCGCGCATCGGGTGCGAGCACGTCGCGGATCTGCTCGACGTACTGGTCGAGCCCGACGACGATCTCGGCCGCCCGGAGCTCCGCGAGCGCGCGCGGCACGGTCAGGTCGCGGGCGCCGGGACCGAGCCCGATCACGGCAAGTCGGCCGCGACTCGTCTTGTCCTCGCCCGGCTCGTGTGGGTCATCGCTGTGCTCAGCCACGGCAGATCCGGAGACGGCCGGATCGGACCCGGCGGCCGGCGCACCGGCGCCGGCTAGGGCGAGGCTTTCGGCCACTGCCTCTGTCTCTGCCTCGGCGTTGTGGGCGCTGTGTTCGGCCACGGCGGCGGTTGCCATCGGGTACTCCCTTGCGGATTTCGTCTTCTGGACCAGCAGGCGCCCGGGCTCGCGGCCGGGGCCTGCGTGGCACGCTGCGGCCTCGGCCACGGAAGGGGTTCCGGCTGCCGCGCGCACCACCTCGGATGGGTTCGGCACCTCGACCTCGGCCAACTCCGCAGCGGGATGGCAGATGAGGGGCCAGCCGCGCAGTTCGGCGGCCTCGCAGATGCCGGGTTCGTCGGCCTTGAGGTCGACGGTAGCGAGCGCGGAGACCTCGTTCGCGGCCAGTCCCCCGCGTGCGAGGGCCGCGTCCACGGTCTCCAGGACTTCCTCGGCGCTGACGCCGCGCGACGCTCCCACGCCGACGACGACGCGTCTGCCGGATGAGTCCGATGCGGGGGGCGTCGGTTCGGCGTCCCTCGAGGCTGCGCTTTTGGGCGGGAGCGGGGGGAGCGGCCTGATGCCCTCGGCGTCGCGGGCGTTGCTGATCACAGGCTCCGCGCCGATCGCCGCGGCCACGCGGCGCGCCAGGTCGTTGGCGCCGTAGTGGCCGCCTAGGAGGGCCACTACGTGGCGTCGGCCTTCGTCTACGCACACCACGGGGGCGTCGGTCGTCTTGTGGCCTAGCAACGGAGCCAGGATGCGAACCGTTGCGCCCGTTGCCAGGAATGCCACGACCGCATCGCAGTCCTGGAACACGACGCGTAGGGAGTTGGCGACTGAGTCCAGTGCGACGATCTCGACCTCGTAGGGCCAGGGGGTTCGAAGGCTCAGAGCCTTGAGGTACGCCGCGGCCTCGCGGCCGGATTCGGTCGCGGCGATGCAAGCCAGGCGCCGCGTTGTGGTCATAGCAGCACACCCCACACGATGAAGACAGGGTTCTGCGCCGCGAGCCGGTGCGTGCCGTCGGGCAGCACGGAGAAGCGCGAGGCCTGATGCAGCATGCCCTCGGCCGCATAGCCGTGGCTGGCGAGCAGCGGGAGCACGGAGCTCGCGCGCTCCAGCGAGGCGAAGGTGGCGACAAGCCGGGGCGGGCGGCAGTCGAGCACCGCGCGCAGCACGTCGATCCCGCCGCCGCCGATGAACACCGCGTCCGGCTCCGGCAGTCGGGACACGAGGTCCGCCGCGTCGCCCGCACGTATATATAGTCCTGTGCCGCCCTGCTTAGCCGCGTTACTCCTGATGCGTTCGCAGGACTCTGCGTCCTGCTCGACGGCGAGCACCGCCGCGCCGCGCCGCGCGCACTCGATGCCGACCGAACCCGAGCCCGCGCCGAGGTCCCAGACCAGGTCGCCGAACTTCGGGCCGAGCAGGGAGACGACCTGGGTGCGCGTCTCCTGCTTGGTGATCTGGCCGTCGCGGTACTCGAAGGCCTCGTCGGGCAGCGGCGCGGCCGGAGCGTCACCCGCGGTCAGGCCGCCCGAGCGGGCGCCGGCCAGCCAGCCGGAGGATTCGCGCGCCGGGACCGGGGCGAGACAGAGCACGACGTTGGGTTCCTCGGTAGGCGCCTGCGCGGCCTCGGCGAGGTCGAACGAGAGCACCCGCTCCTCGTCGGTACCGAGCCGCTCGGCGACCCAGATGACCCGGTCGCTCGCCCGCAGGCCCGCTGCGAGCAGCGCCTTCGCCAGGTCGCGCGGCGTGGCCCGCGGCCCGGTGAGCACGGCCACCTTCGGATGCGCGAGGCAGGCGTTGACCGCGCGACGCAGGCTCCTGCGCGTGTTGGACGCGCCGCCGTGCGCGGAGACCACCGCGGCGTCGTCCCAGTCGAGCCGGACCGCGGCGAACGCGGCGGCGACGGACGAGACCGCCGGGATCACCCGATGCACCTCGAGCCCGCCCGCGCGCAGTCGCCGCACCACGCCGAAGAAGCCCGGATCGCCCGAGGCGACCACCACCGCGTGGCCCTCGTGCCGGCCGAGCGCGTCGAGCGCCGGTTCCAGCGCGCCCATCTGGATCGTCCGCGCGCCCTGCGGTACCGGGACCGCCGCGAGGTGCCGTGCCCCGCCGACGACCAGGGTCGCCGTCTTCAGGACGGCGCGCGCGTCCGCGCCCAGTTCCGCACCCGAGTATCCGATGACCGTGAGCTCACCCATGCCGTACATCCCCGTCCTCGTCTCCCCGTGCCGTGCTCGGACCGACCCGCACGCGCGTCGACTTCGGGCGCACGGGATGAATCCCGGCAGTATCCCAGAGTCCGTATACGTTGCGTGGCGTTTCGGCTTCGCTGATGCGGGCCGCCCAGGTCGGAGCTCCGGTCACCGCGCGTGTCGCGAGGTCTCTCATGAAAAAGAACTCCTCCTGCCGCTCACTTGGCGGCGCGCAAGACGCGCCGAGCCTCGGGGTCCGCGCGGCGGTACTCATGAAAGTGGCCGGGGTGGTACAGGTGAGATCGGGTGCCGGCGGCGCCGAGGGCCGGGCCGACCAGGAACAAGGTGTGCTTCCAGAGCTTGCGGGCCTTGACGGTCTCGGCCATCGTGCCGATGGTGCATTGCACCAGTTCCTCGTCCGGCCAGGTGGCGCGGGAGGCGACGATCACGGGGGTCTCCGGCTGGTACCCGCCCGCGAGCAGTTCGGCGGCGAGCTGTCCGCAGCGCGCTGCGGACAGGAAGATCGCCATCGTGGTGCCGTGCGCGGCGAAGGAGCGGATCGTCTCCCCTTCGGGCATCGGCGTCTTCCCGCCCTCGAGCCGGGTGAGGATGACGGACTGGGCGACCTCGGGCACGGTCAGCTCGCGCTGGGCCAGCGCGGCGACGGCGGAGAACGCGGAGACCCCGGGCACGACCTCCGTCTCGAGGCCGAGTTCCCGCGCACGTTCGAGCTGCTCCTGGATCGCGCCCCACAGCGCCGGATCGCCGGAATGCACCCGCGCGACCCGCAGCCCCTCGCGGGCGGCCTGCTCGTAGTACGGCAGCACGCCCTCGATCGGCAGCGCGGCGGAGTCCACGACGACCGCCTCGGGCCGGGCGTGTTCCAGGATCTCGGCCTGGACCAGGCTGGAGGCCCAGATGACGATGTCCGCCGCGCCGATCGCCCGGGCACCGCGCAGGGTGATCAGATCGGCCGCGCCCGGGCCCGCCCCGATGAAGGTGACCTTGCCGCTCATAACGCTCCTCCTCGACGGGCAGGGGGAATCCGCCATTCATCGCGCATCACAGCGCCTCACCTCGGGCTCCGCGCACGGGCGGCAGGATCAGGGTCGTGAAGTAGGGCGCGCGGCCCTCCGCATGGTCCCGGAGGGGACCCACGCTCTCCGTCGGAAGCCCGAGATCCGTCCCGAGCACCGCATCTTCCATCCGACCCATCTCCTCAACTCTCGCCTTCAGTTCGCCGAGTTGCCTTCCACCCTTATAAACGACAACGGTCCCGGGAAGGTTGAGAGCCTTTTCCAATTCGTCGAGACCGGCCGTCGCGGGGACGAGGGTCAGCGGCTCGCGGCCCTCGGCGAGACGTACATCCGCACGTGCCGCGAGGTCCTGCATCGCCGTGATGCCGGGAACGCTCTCAATGCGCACACCGGCATCTAATCCCGCGACTGTCTGCGCGAGATATCCGAAGGTGGAATACACATTCGGGTCTCCGAGCGTCACGAACGCGACCGTTTCCGCCCCCGCGTCGAAAGCGTCGATTACCGAGCGCGCCGCCGCGTCCCACGCCGCCGCGCGTTCGGCCGTCAGCCCGCCCTGGTCCTCCAGCGCGAAGACCAGCCGACGCGCCCGGATCTCCGTCGCCGCCAGCACGATCTGCTCGGCACGCGACTCGCGGTCGAGGGCGGTCGAGGGGGCGAACACCACGTCGGCCGCGCGCAGCAGCCGCGCCGCCTTGAGCGTCAGCAGCTCCGGATCTCCGGGGCCGACGCCGATTCCGATCAGTGTCCTCATACCGCTCCACCGGCCGCCGCGGCCACGATCCGGCGCGGTAGATTCGGCGTGCCGGCCCAGTGAACGTGCAGATAGGAGGCGTGCAGTCGGGGCGAGGCGAAGCCCTCGTCGACCTTTTCCGCCTTGTTGCCGCGCCAGAACCACGCGGGCTCGAGGGACCCGGCCGGGGTCAGGGTTGTGCGATGGAACTCGTGCCCGTTGATCCGCTCGCCGGCATCGCAGAGTACGGAGTCTTTTGCGGCGACGGCCTCGCGATAGCCGAGCTTGAGCTGTTTGGTCATCACCGCTTCGGCCTCGAGGACGCCGCACATCCGTACGCCGTCCAGCGACTTCGCGAGGTACAGCAGCCCGGCGCATTCGGCCGCGATCACGCCGCCGGAGGCTGCGAATCCGCGTACCTGTGCGAGCAGCGAGGTGTTCTCGGCCAGCGCCGACGCGTGGACCTCGGGGAATCCGCCGCCGATAACCAGTGCGGACGTGCCTTCCGGAAGCTTCGGGTCGTGCAGCGGATCGAAGGCGGCGACGTCGGCTCCGGCGGCTTCGAGCAGTTCGGCGTGCTCGGCGTAGGAGAAGGTGAACGCCGCTCCCCCGGCCACCGCGACGACCGGGCGTTTTCCGGTCGGCGTGATGACGGGGCCGCCGAGTTCGGCGAGCGCGTCCTGCGGGGACCAGGAGTCAGGCACCGATGTGGCACTCGCGGCGATGCGCTCGATCCGGTCGAGGTCGAGGTTCGCGGCGATCAGATCGGCGAGCGCGTCGACCGTGGCCAGTGCCTCCGGCGCGCGCTCGGCGACCGGAACGAGGCCGAGGTGCCGCGACGGGGTTGCCACCGCGTCGGACCGGTGCAAGGCGCCGAGCAGCGGAAGGCCGACCTCGCCGAGTGCCGATTCGAGCAGTTCCCGGTGCCGTTCCGAGCCGACGCGGTTCAAGATGACTCCGGCGATCTCCACCCGGCGGTCGAAATCGCGGAATCCGGCGACGAGCGCGGCGACCGAGTAGCCCTGCGCCGCCGCGTCCACGACCAGGATGACCGGAGCGCCGATCAGCCGCGCCACGTGCGCGGTCGAGGCGAAGTCGGCGCGGCCCACCGCGCCGTCGTACAGACCCATGGCGCCCTCGACGATCGCGAGGTCCGCGCCCGCCGCGCCGTGGCCGAAAACGCCCGTCGTGCGAGACTCGCCGACCAGGAACGGATCGAGGTTGCGCCCCGGACGCCCGGCCGCGAGCGCGTGATAGCCCGGATCGATGTAGTCCGGGCCCACCTTGAACGGCGCGACCTTGCGGCCGCGTCGCGCGAAGGCCGCGATCAGCCCGGTCGCCACGGTGGTCTTCCCGTGGCCGGAGGCGGGTGCGGCGATCACCACGCGCGGCGTGCCGGCGTTCACCATTCGATGCCCCGCTGTCCCTTCCGGCCCGCGTCCATCGGGTGCTTGATCTTGGTCATCTCGGTCACCAGGTCGGCGTACTCGACCAGAGCGGGCGCCGCGTCCCGACCGGTGATGATCACGTGCTGGGTACCCGGCCGGTCACGCAGGACGGACACTACCTCCTCGACATCCACCCAGCCCCATTTCATCGGGTAGGTGAACTCGTCGAGCAGATAGAGCCTGTACGTCTCGGCGGCCAGGTCGCGCTTGATCTGCTCCCACCCGGCGCGCGCGTTCTCCGCCTGCAGCTCCGGGTCGCTGTGCAGGTCGCGCTGGATCCAGCTCCAGCCCTCGCCCATCTTGTGCCAGGCGACCGGCGCGCCCTGCCCGGTCTGCTCGTGCAGCGCGCCGAGGGTCTTGAAGACCGGCTCCTCGCCGATCTTCCACTTGGCCGACTTCACGAACTGGAACACGCCGATCGGCCAGCCCGCGTTCCAGGCGCGCAGGGCGAGGCCGAAGGCGGCGGTGGTCTTGCCCTTGCCGTGGCCGGTGTGCACGATCGTCAACGGCAGGCTGCGGCGCTGCTTGGTGGTGAGACCGTCCTCGGGGACGAACTCGGGTTTGCCCTGGGGCATCGGGACTCAGGCCGCCTTTCGGACGAGGTGCTGGTCATCGCCGGTGGCGCGGCGGACGGTCCGGTCCAGCGCGTCCGCCGAGAGCGAGCCCATCGGCACGTGCTCGCCGCCGAGGTGCCCGGCGATCTCGGCGGCCAGGCCGAGCCGGACCGGGCCCGATTCGCAGTCCACGACGATGCTGGCCACGCCGGTCTGGCCGAGGAAGGCGGCGGCGCGGCGGGCCTCGGCCAGCGCCCCGGATCCGCCGGTCGCGCGACCGTCGGTGACGAGCACCAGCAGCGGACGGCGCCGGGCGTCGCGCAGCCGCTCCCGCCGCACGACGTCGTACGCGGCGAGGAGTCCGGCCGCGAGCGGAGTCCGGCCGCCGGTCGGCAGCGCGGCGAGGCGGGCGGCGGCGGCCTCGACGGATCCGGTCGGCGGCAGCGCGACCTCGGCCCCGGTGCCGCGGAACGTGATCAGGCCGACCTTGTCACGACGCTGATACGCGTCGAGGAGCAGCGAAAGGACGGCGCCCTTCACGGCGGACATGCGTGCACGCGCGGCCATCGAACCGGACGCGTCCACCACGAACAGGACGAGGTTGCCCTCACGGTCACGACGCACAGCGGTACGCAGGTCGGCGGACCTGAGCTGCACGAGACGCGTGTCGTCGGCCGTGCGCCGCTCGGCCTGGTGCGGGGCGGCTGCCCGCAGCGTCGCAGGAAGATGAATCACCTGTCCGTACGCGGCGCCGGGGGCGGGCTGCTGGGCGCCGACGGTCCGGCCTCGTCCGTTCGACCGGCCGGCGGAACGTCGCCCGGGGACGCCCGCGCCGACGCCGGGGACGGAGAACAGGCGGGTCCGGTAGGGGTCGGAGGCGGCGACGGCGGACTGTTCCGGGGCGGTCGACTGCCCTGCCGACTGGGCGGTCGACTTCGCGGGAGAGCTTGCGGGCGACGACGCGTGGTCGGGTTCGGGTGCGCTGTCGTTCCGCTCGGCTTGGGTCTCTCGCGGAGCGTTGGGCCTGTTATCCGCGTCCGACGGGGAGTCCGCGGCGGTCTGCTCCTGCGGTGCGCCGCCATCCGACCCGCCGCCGTCGCCTGGCCCGTCGTCTTCGGGACCGCCGCCATCCGGCCCGTCCTCCGGGTCCGTGTCCTGCGCGGCCTGGTCCAACTGCTCCTGGTCGAGGCCCGGGGCATCGAACGGGTTACGCCGGCGCCGGTGCGGCAGCGCGAGCCTCGCCGCGTCACGCACCTCCGCGTCGGTGACCGTCGCCAGCCCGCGCCACGCCGCCAGCGCGATCGACGCACGCGCCGTCACCAGGTCCGCGCGCATGCCGTCGACCTCGAAGGCCGCGCAGATCCGGGCGATCCGCTCCAGCTCCGCGTCCGGCAGCACGACCTTCGCCAGCGCCTCGCGCGCCGCCGCGATCCGCCGACCGACCTCCGCGTCCGCCTCGGCCCAGCGTGCGACGAAACCCGCCGGGTCCGCCTCGTACGCCAGCCGACGCCGCACGACCTCCGCGCGCTGACGCGGCTCCCGGCTCGCGACCACGTCCACCGCGAGGCCGAAGCGGTCCAGCAGTTGCGGCCGGAGCTCGCCCTCCTCCGGGTTCATCGTGCCGACCAGCAGAAACCTCGCCGCGTGCCGCACCGAGACCCCGTCGCGCTCGATGTGCGCCTCACCCATCGCGGCCGCGTCCAGCAGCACATCCACCAGGTGGTCCGGCAGCAGGTTCACCTCGTCGACGTACAGCAGGCCCCGATGCGCCGCCGCCAGCAGCCCCGGCTGGAACGCCGCCTCGCCGCGGCCGAGAGCGCGTTCCAGGTCGAGGGCGCCGGTCAACCGGTCCTCGGACGCGCCGATCGGCAGCTCGACCAGCCGAGCCGGGCGCGTGGTCCCGTCGGAAGGCGCGTGCGGACCGTCCGGGCACGCGGGGTCGGGCGACGCGGGATCGCAGGAGAAACGGCAGCCGGGCACCACGTCCACCGCGGGCAGCACCGCGGCGAGCGCGCGCACCATCGTCGATTTCGCGGTGCCCTTCTCGCCGCGCACCAGCACACCGCCGACGGCGGGATGCACCGCGTTGAGGATCAGCGCCAAGCGCAGGTCGTCCTGACCGAGCACGGCTGAAAAGGGGAAACGCAACACGGCGCCTTTCTACTCGCGGGAGCCCACGCCCGTCGGAGCAAGCAATTGACAGGTGTCGGGCGCGGTTCCTGACTCACGCGCGTCCCCCCGACGGGCTACGTCGATGGACGGGCGTTGACAGTGGCGGGACCGTTCCGGACTCGCACCGGATTCCCGCGCTACCGACGGGTAGAGCATATCCGCAGGCCCCTACGGCCCAAACCGGCCGCAACCCCCGCCTATCGCGGGTGGGTGTTCGGGGGCAGAATGAGCAGCATGAAGAAGCTGATCAACGCGCCGGAAGCAGTGGTCGCGGACGCTCTCGCGGGGCTGGCCGCCGCGCACCCCGAGCTGTCGGTGGACGTCGAGCGCCGTTTCGTACACCGCGCGGCCCACGCGGCCACGGCGGGCAAGGTCGCGCTGGTCTCCGGCGGCGGATCAGGGCACGAACCGCTGCACGCCGGCTTCGTCGGCCCCGGCATGCTGGACGCGGCCTGCGCGGGCGAGGTGTTCACCTCGCCGGTCCCGGACCAGATGCTCGCCGCGGCGCAGGCGACGCACGCCGGCGCCGGGGTGCTCTTCCTGGTCAAGAACTACACGGGCGACGTGCTCAACTTCCAGATGGCCGCCGAACTGCTGGAGGACGAGGGCATCGAGTCGCGCTCCGTGCTGATCAACGACGACGTGGCGGTGGAGGACTCGCTCTACACCGCCGGGCGGCGCGGCACCGGGGCGACGCTGTTCGCCGAGAAGATCGCCGGCGCGCTGGCCGAGCGGGGGGCCGACCTGCCCTCCGTCGCCGCGATGGCCGCGCGGGTGAACGCGGAGAGCCGCTCGTTCGGCATCGCGCTCGGCCCGTGCACCACGCCCGCGGCCGGCCGTCCCGGCTTCGAGCTGGGCGAGGACGAGATCGAGCTCGGCATCGGCATCCACGGCGAGCCGGGCCGCCGCCGGGCCCCGATGGCCCCGGCGGCCGAACTGGCGGAGGCGGCCGTGGACGCGATCTGCGCCGACCTCGACTTCACCGGCGAGACGATCGCCATGGTCAACGGGATGGGCGCGAGCCCGCTGCTGGAGCTGTACGTGGTCTACAACGAGGTGGACAAGGCGCTGAAGTCACGTGGGATCAGCATCGCGCGCAACCTCGTCGGCAACTACGTCACCAGCCTGGACATGCCCGGCTTCTCGGTCACCCTCTGCCGCGCCGACGGCGACCTGCTCGAACTCTGGGATGCGCCGGTCCGGACCCCGGCGCTACGGTGGGGTGTGTGAGCGCTGAGCACGCCGGCGACGAGGCCGGGTTCGACGTCGGGGTCCTGCTGGCCTGGATCGACCGGGTGGCGGATGCCGTGGCGCGGGACAAGGACCGGCTGACGGACCTCGACGCGGCCATCGGCGACGGCGACCACGGCACGAACCTGAATCGCGGGTTCACCGCGGTCCGCGCCGCGCTGGAGGCCAAGCCGCCGCAGTACCCGGGCGCGGCGCTGGTGCAGGTGGGCTCGACGTTGATCTCCTCGGTGGGCGGTGCTTCCGGACCCTTGTACGGCACCTTGTTCCGGCGGATGGGCAAGGCGCTGGGCGAGGCCGAGAAGGTCGGCCCGCAGGACTTGGCGGCGGCGTTCGCAGCGGGGCTGGAGGGGCTGCGGAAACTCGGCGGCGCGAGCGTGGGCGATAAGACGATGGTGGACGTGCTGACGCCTGCGATCGCGGCCTTGGATGAGGCTCTGGCTGAAGACACGTCGGCCGCGCGCGCCTTCGATCTCGCTGCCGACACGGCCGAGGCGGCGGCACGGGCGACGATCCCGCTACGGGCGCGCAAGGGTCGGGCCAGCTACCTCGGCGAGCGCAGCGAGGGGCACGAGGATCCGGGCGGCGCGTCGTGCGCGCTGCTGTGGCGGGCGCTCGCGGACACGCTCGCCGGGGGCGGGGCCGATGCCCGTGCCGAGGCCGGGGCGACGGACCGTTAGGATGACGCACGTGAAACTGGTCGGCGTGGTCCTCGTCTCGCACAGCAGAAAACTCGCTGAAGGCCTGGCGGAACTGGTGCGCGAGCTCGGTGGCGATCAAGTGCCGATCATCGCGGCGGGCGGCATGGACGACGGCAGCCTCGGCACCAGCTACGGCCGGATCGAACAGGCCGTGCGCGAGGCCGACCAGGGCGCGGGCGTGCTGCTGCTCGGCGACCTCGGCAGCGCCCTGCTGACCGTCAAGACCCTGCTGGACGAGGGTGTGGGTGAAGAAGCGCGGGCCGTGCTCGCCGACGCGCCGTTCGTCGAGGGCGCCGTCGCTGCGGTTGTGACAGCGTCGGCCGGCGGGGACCTGGAGTCGGTGCGCGCGGCGGCGGAAGAGGCGCGGCAGTTCCGGAAGCTGTAGGGCGCCGGGCCTTATCAGCTCTGGATGAGGCGCCGACATCGCTATCGCTGCGGCTAGGCGGACGAGCCTGACTGAGCATCAGTTCCGGGAACCGGTCGGGCTTGCCGGTCGTTGATCAATTGAATGTCCGCGACGGGCCGAGCAACTGTCGGCAGCCGCGGTTAGTATCCAGCCATGGGTAAGCAGATCGCGCTGCTGCGCGCCGTTAACGTGGGCAAACGCCAGGTGCCGATGGCCAGGTTGAAGGAGCTGATGGCGGCGGGCGGGTTCCTTGGGGTGACGACGTACCTTCAGTCCGGCAACGTCTTCTTCGCGGACGGCGGGCGCGGTCCCGCTGAGAACGGCGTGCTGCTGGAGAAGCTGCTGCTCGATGAGTTCGGCTTCGCCGTCGAGGTCGTGATGCGCAGCGTCGAGCAGCTCGACGCGGTCATCGCGGCGAACCCGCTGCCGGCGCGGGTCGAGGACTCGAAGCGGTACGTCGTGACGTTCTTCGGGCAGGGACCTGAGGCGGCGGTCGTGGCCGGGCTCAAGGCCGAGGACTTCGAACCCGACGAGTTCGAGTTCCTCGGCGATGAGCTCTACTCCTGGAGCCCCAACGGGGTGCACACCAGCAAGTTCACGCAGCAGTTCCTGACCCGGAAGCTGGGGATTCAGGTGGCTACGGCGCGCAACTGGAACACCGTGCTCAAGCTGCGTGAACTCGCCGACTGAGGATCACTCCCCCTCGAGGTCACCCTCCAGCTCCAAGTACACCTCGCGCAGCCGGTCCAGCGTCGCGGTCTCCGGTTCGGCCCACAGCTTCCGGTCCGCCGCCTCGAGCAGCCGCTCGGCGATGCCGCGCAGCGCCCAGGGGTTCGACTTGCGCATGAACTCGGCGTTCGTCTCGTCGAAGACGTAGGCGGCGGCCAGGCGCTCGTACATCCAGTCGTCGACCACGCCGGCCGTCGCGTCGTAGCCGAACAGGTAGTCGACCGTCGCGGCCTGCTCGAAGGCGCCCTTATAGCCGTGCCGCTGCATCGCCGCGATCCACTTGGGGTTGACCACGCGGGAGCGGAAGACGCGGTGGGTCTCCTCCGCCAGGGTGCGCGTCTTGACCGCGTCGGGCACGGCGCTGTCGCCGACGTACGCGGCCGGGGAACTGCCTGTCAGTGCACGGACATAGGCGATCATGCCGCCGTGGTACTGGAAGTAGTCGTCCGAGTCGACGATGTCGTGCTCGCGGGTGTCCTGGTTCTTGGCCGCGGCCTCGATCCTGCGGAACGCGGCGTCCATGTCGGCGCGCGCCTCGCGGCCGTCCAGACCCCGGCCGTACGCGTAGCCGCCCCAGACCGCGAAGACCTCCGCCAGGTCCGCGTCGGAGTCCCAGTTGCGCGCGTCGATCAGCGGCAGCAGGCCCGCCCCGTACGCGCCGGGCTTCGAGCCGAAGATGCGGGTCGTGGCACGACGGCGGTCGCCGTGGCCCTGCTCGTCGGTCTTCGAGTGGGCGCGGACGTAGTTGTCCTCGTCGGACTCGTCGAGTTGCGCGACGGCCTGGATCGCGTCGTCCAGCAGGGAGATCACGTGCGGGAACGCGTCGCGGAAGAAGCCCGAGATGCGCACCGTGACGTCGATCCGCGGACGTCCCAGCTCCTCCATCGGGACGACCTCGAAGCCGGTGACGCGCCTCGATGCCGCGTCCCAGGTCGGGCGCACGCCGAGGAGCGCGAGGATCTCGGCGAGGTCGTCGCCCTGGGTGCGCATCGCGCTCGTGCCCCAGACGGTGATGCCGACCGAGCGCGGGTAATCGCCGGTGTCCTCCCTGTGCCGCGCCAGGAGCGACTCGGCGAGCGCGCTGCCGACGTCCCACGCCGTGCGCGACGGGATGGCCTTCGGGTCCACGGAGTAGAAGTTACGGCCGGTCGGCAGGACGCTGACGAGGCCTCGGGTCGGCGAACCGGACGGGCCCGCGGGGACGTAGCCGCCGTTCAGAGCCAGCAGGACATTGTCGATCTCGTCCGTGGTGCGACGAAGTCGGGGAACGACCTCGGTGGCGGCGAATTCGAGGACTGACAGGACCGCAGGGGACTGAGCGGCGGCGACCACGGAGGGGGTGGCAGCGTCCCAGTCGGACGCGGCGAGCAGCTCGATCAGATCGCGGGCGTCCTGCTCCAGCTCATCGACGTGATCGGGATCGGCTTCGGCGTCCTCGGGCAGGCCCTGTGCGGTGGCGATCGCGCGACGCAGGCCGGGCAGTGCACCGTGTACGCCGCCGAAGACCTGCTTGGCCCGGACGATCGCGAGCACGTCGTTGATCAGCTCCGCACCTTCCGGGGCGCGCCCGAGGATGTGCAGGCCGTCGCGGATCTGCACGTCCTTGATCTCGCACAGGTAGCCGTCGATGTGCAGCACGAAGTCGTCGAACTCCGCCTCCCCGGGCATCGACTCCTGGTGCATGTCGCGATGCAGTTCGGCCGAGGTGACGACCTCCCAGATCTGCGCGCGCAGCGTCGGGACCTTCGCCGGGTCGAGCGCCTGGACCGTCGCGTACTCGTCGAGCAGCTGCTCCAGCTTCGCCAGTTCGCCGTACGAGTCGGCTCGGGCCATCGGCGGGATCATGTGGTCGATCACGGTCGCGTGCGCACGCCGCTTGGCCTGCGTGCCCTCGCCGGGGTCGTTGACGATGAACGGGTAGACCAGCGGGAGCTCGCCGAGCACGGCGTCGGGAGCGCAGGCTGCTGACATGCCGAGGCCCTTGCCCGGCAGCCACTCCAGCGTGCCGTGCTTGCCGAGGTGCAGCAGCGCGTCGGCGCCGAAGGCGCGCTCCAGCCAGCGGTACGCGGCGAGGTAGTGGTGGCTCGGCGGCAGCTCCGGGTCGTGGTAGATCGCGATCGGGTTCTCGCCGAAGCCGCGCGGCGGCTGGATCATCAGCACGATGTTGCCGAAGGTCAGGCTGGCCAGCACGATGTCGTTGCCGTCCACGTAGAGCTGGCCCGGCGCCTCGCCCCAGTGCTCGCGGATGGCCTCGCGCAGCGGGGTCGGCAGCGTATTGAACCAGGACTCGTAGTCGGTCAGTGGTACGCGCGCCGTGGCTGTCGAGAGCTGTTCCTCCGTCAGCCATTCCACGTCGTGGCCGCCTGCCGCGATCAGCGAGTGAATGAGCTGGTCGCCGTCCTCGGGAAACTCGCCGATGGTGTATCCGGCCTCGCGCATGGCCTGCAGCAGTCGCACGGCCGAGGCCGGGGTGTCGAGGCCGACGGCGTTGCCGATGCGCGCGTGCTTGGTCGGGTAGCTGGAGAGCAGGATGCCGATCTTCTTGTCCGCGTTGGCCTTCCGGGACAGCGCGGCGTGCCGCACCGCGATCCCGGCGACCCGCGCGGCGCGCTCGGCGTCCGCGCGGTAGACGGGGATGCCGTCCGCGTCGAGTTCCTTGAAGGAGAACGGGACAGAGATCAGCCGGCCGTCGAACTCGGGGATGGCGACCTGCATCGCGGCGTCCATCGGCGAGAGCGCGGCAGTGGAGTCCTGCCACGTCGCGTACGAGGTGGTCGTCGCGATGCCCTGGATCACCGGGATGCCGAGTTCGCGCAGCGCGCCGACGTCCCACGCGTCCTCGTCGCCCCCCGCGCTCGCGTCGGCCGCGATGGCGCCGCCGCCGGCCAGGACGGTGGAGATGAGGGAATTGCAACCTTGGAGGAGGCCGATGAGGTCACCCTCGGAACCGGGCTCAGATCTAAGCGAGCGCAGCGAGGAGCAGTAGATCGGCCGCGCGTTCGCCCCGGCCCGCTCGACGGCGTCGCAGAGTTCGTCGACGAACGCGGTGTTGCCGGACAGTTCGTGCGCGCGGTAGTAGACGACGCCGACGGTCGGACGCGCCGGGTCCTCGGTCCTACCGGAGCGGATGTCGAACTCAGGGGCCTGAACAACCTCCTCGGCCACGGCGTCCGATTCCGCGCGCCCGACGGCCGCCTCGAGGTAGCGCGCGAGCCGGCCGAGGTTGTCCGGGCCGCCCGCGATCAGGTAGCGCGAGGCGTGCGCCACGACGTTCACCGGCACCGAAGACAGGGCCATGAGATCCGCGTCCGGGACGGCCTCGCCGCCGAGCGCGGCCGTCGGCACGCCCGCGCGGGCCAGCGCCGCGAGACCCGCCTCCCAGACGCGTGCGCCGCCGAGCAGCCGCACGACGGCCGCGTCCACGCCGTCGAGCAGTTCTGGCAGGTCCGCCTCGGTCAGCCGGGTCGGGTTGGCGACCCGGTACCCGGCCGCGGCCGCGCGGGCGGCGAGCAGGTCGGTGTCCGCGGTGGATACCAGCAGGAGGGTGAATGGCACTTGTCGGTACCCGGCTCTTTCCGTCAACTGGCGTCGGCGCCCGGCGTCCGGCTTCGGCGCCGGGACGGGTCGTCGCGCATGGGTGCATACGCTCCCGAAGTCTACGCAGGAACCCGGGGTTTATCGGATCGTCACCCTCCGGCCGCACGCAAGCTACCCGCCAATACGTTCAAAACATGATCGGTGGTGCTAGGTTCGACCTCGTGGCCATCCACCACGCCGCCGAGACCGGCTACGAACTCGCCGCGGCGGACTACGAGCGCGTCCGTCCCTCGTATCCGACCCGCGCCCTCGCCGTGCTCGCCGACGCCCTGGACCTCAAACCCGGGCAGCGGGTGGCCGATCTCGGAGCCGGGACGGGGAAGTTCACCCGGCTGCTGGCCCTCACCGGAGCGAAGGTCGTGGCGGTCGAGCCGGTCGCCGCGATGCGCGAGCGGCTGACCGAGATCCTTCCGCAGGTCACGGCCGTGGCCGGGGTGGCGGAGGCGACCGGGCTGCCGGACGCGTCGGTGGACGCGGTGGTGGCGGCGCAGGCCTGGCACTGGTTCGACGGGGCCGCGGCGCTGACCGAGATCGAGCGGGTGACCGGCCCGGACGGTCGGCTCGGCCTGGTCTGGAACACGCTGGACGTGTCCGTGCCCTGGGTCGCCGAGTACTCGCGCATCTACCAGGCCTGGCGCACCGACGAGGTTCCGGTGCACACGGACGGGGCCTGGCGGGCGACCTTCGAGAACGGCCGCGGCTGGAAGGCGCTGAACTCGGCGCACGTGGCGAATCCGTATGTCACCGACCGCGAGGGCGTGCTCGGGCAGGCGCTGACCTCGAGCCGGATCAGCACGCTGGGGAACGCGGCGCGCGAGGAGATCCGCCGCGAACTGCTCGCGGTGCTGAACCGCTACCCGGACACCCGGGGCGAGCGGATCGAGATCCCCTACGTGACCGACGTGTACTGGACGGCCAAGCGCTGAGACCGCGCGCGTGTCGCGTTCCGCATCATCGGCCCGGCGACGCTAGGATTTCCGCTCGCCCACTTGTCCGATGACAGTACTTCCGACATCACTACTCACGACTACTCACGCACTCACAACTGAACGGGGTTGGGGACGACCATGTCGTATCAGGAACCGAATCAGCCTTTCGGGGCGCCGCCGCAGCAGCAGGGGCAGCCCGAGGGCTGGGGGCAGCAGAGCCAGGGCCAGCAGCAGGGAACGTGGGGCCAGCCGGGCGGGGCTCCGCAGAACTCGGGGCAGGGCTGGGGCGCCCCGCAGGGGCAGCAGGTGCCGCAGCAGCAGCCGAACTACGCCGGGGCGCCCGGCTACGGCCAGCCCGGCCAGAGCGGTCCGCAGGAGTACCCGCAGCAGCAGTTCAACCAGCAGCCGCAGCAGGGCTACGGCCAGGGCTACCCCGGCGGACAGCCCGGGTACGCCCAGCAGTCCGACTTCGGCTCCGGCGGCTACGGTCCGGGCTACCCGGCGCCGAACCAGGGCAGCAGCGGCCTGGCCACCGCCTCGCTCTGGCTGGGCATCTTCGGCGGCTGGGGCGTCATCAACCTGGTCATCTCGATCATGGCGATCGTGGAGACCGGTCCGGGCAAGAAGCTGGGCCGCAACAAGGCGATCACCGGACTGGTTCTCACCGTGGCCTGGGCCATCGTGTTCGGCGCCATCTTCTTCGCGGTCGCGGACCACGCGAAGAACGACATCAACGCCCAGAACACGCCGACGTTCGCGGCGACGGCCGGTGCCACGGCGGGCGACGGCTCGGGCGCGACCACCTCGACCACCACCGGCGCGACCTCGGCCGCGCAGGCGAACAACGCGAGCGACGACCCTGGCTGCCAGGCGGTGAAGGCGGCGTACAACACGTACGTCGCCGACCCGACGGCCGCGGGCGCGGCTTCGACCTATGTCTCGGCGCTGCAGGCCGCGGCGGCCGAGAGCCAGGTGGCCGGCAGCCAGATATCCGCCATGGCCAAGGACATGTCGGAGACGGTCTCGACCGGCCAGATGCCGTCCAGCACACAGACCGACGCGTCGGCGCTGGAGTCGGCCTGCGACATCACCTTCTCGTCCACCGGCTCGAACTGATCGAACCGATCCTGGGACGACGCGTCGGCAGGTCCTGAGTCAGGCGAGCAGCTTGACGATGGCCGCGATGCCGACGCACACGATGACGGCGCGTAGGGCCGCAGGCGGAAGCTTGCGGCCCACGCGTGCGCCGATCAGGCCGCCGAGCGTGGAGCCGAGCGCGATCAGCCCGGCGGCGGTCCACGAGACGTGGCTCAGGATGATGAACAGCGTCGCCGCGACGCCGTTGACGAGCCCGGCCAGGATGTTCTTGACGCCGTTGATCCGCTGCAGCGAGTCGGTGAAGGCGATGCCCATCATGGCCATCAGCAGCACGCCCTGCGCGGCGCCGAAGTAACCGCCGTAGACGCCGGCGGCGAACACCCCGAACCACAGCAGCGGCCCGCCCGCCTCGCGCTGCACCGTGCCCTGCTCCTCGCGCCGCCTCGCCGCCCACGCGCCGACCTTCGGCTGCAGGACGACCAGCAACAGCGCTATCCCGATAAGCACCGGGACGATGTCCTGGAAGGCCGAACTCGGCAGGTGCAGCAGCAGGATCGCGCCGAGCACGCCGCCGAGCAGCGAGCAGGTCCCGAGGGTCAGCACTCTGCGACGCTGGCCCTTGAGCTCGGCCCGGTACCCGTAGGCGCCGGTGAGGTTGCCCGGCACGAGGCCGATGTTGTTGGACACGTTGGCCAGCACCGGCGTGTAGCCGAAGGCCAGCAGCGTCGGGAAGGTCAGCAGGGTTCCGGAGCCGACCACGGTGTTCATCACGCCCGCGGCGATCCCGGCCCCGAAGATGGCCGAGTACTCGGCGAGATCATGTGCGGCGGTCACCCGATCGAGTCTACTGACCGGAGCGTGCCCGGCCCCTTACCGTCTCACGGATCGGCGCACGTGGCGTCCGCGAATGAGCCGAGCGCCACCGGTCCTGGCCCGGTGGCGCTCGGCTGGGTACGGCCGCGGAGCGGTCCTACTCGTCCCGCTTGAACAGCATGTCGGTCGGGTTGCGGCGCACCGCGGGCCGGTCGGCCCCGGAGCCGGAGCGGGCCGGGGGCAGCGCCGCGGCCTCCTCGCCGTCCTCGACCTCGGGCGTGGCCGGCGGCTGGACCAGCGCGGCGGCGCCCCCGTCCGTGCCCGGCAGCCCGTTGGTCTTGGTGAACGCGCTGCTGATCCCCTCGACCGCCTTGCCCAGCTCGCTCGGCACGATCCACACCTTGTTCGCCGTGCCGTCCGCCAGCTTCGGCAGCATCTGCAGGTACTGGTAGCTCAGCAGCTTCTGGTCGGCGTCGCCGTCGTGGATCGCCTTGAAGGTCTTGGAGATCGCGCTCGCCTCGCCGTCCGCGCGCAGCGCCGCGGCCTTCGCCTCGCCCTCGGCCTTGAGGATCATCGACTGCCGCTCGCCCTCGGCGCGCAGGATCTCGGCCTGCTTGACGCCCTCGGCCGACAGGATCGTCGCACGCCGCTCACGCTCGGCCCTGACCTGCTTCTCCATCGCCTCGGTGATGTCCCGGTTCGGCTGGATCGTACGCAGCTCGACGCGGCTCACCCGGATGCCCCAGCGGCCGGTCTCGCTGTCGAGCACGTCGCGCAGCTGCCGGTTGACCTCGTCGCGGCTGGTGAGCGTCGCCTCGAGGTCCATGCCGCCGATGATGTTACGCAGCGTGGTGGACACCAGGTACTCGATGGCCTGGACGAAGTTCTGGATCTCGTACGTGGCCCGGCGCGGGTCGATCACCTGGAAGTAGACCACCCAGTCGATGTAGACCAGCAGGTTGTCCTCGGTGATCACCTCCTGCGGCGGGAAGGGCATGACCTGCTCGCGCAGGTCCACCGTGGCCCGCACCCGGTCGGCGCCGGGCACCAGGAAGCGCAGGCCGGGCTCCAGGGTCCGCTTGTAGCGGCCGAAGCGCTCGATCACCGCCGCCGTGGCCTGCGGGACGACCCGGATCGACCGATACACATAGAAGATCACCGCCAGCACGACGACGACCACGAACACCACTAAGCCGAGGGTTCCCATCAGTGCCTCTTTCCTCCCCGTACAGCTACGTCGCGGATGCCCATGAGCGCGTCACTCCACCCTTGTGCTCTTGTGATTCCCTGACTGGGCCGCTCGCGAACGCCCATCTACGCGCACGATTACACCACCACCGCGGTCGCCCCGTCGATCGCCGCGACGTGCACGGCTTCTCCGGGTTCGAAGATCCTCTCCGGATCCATCGCCCGCGCGCTCCAGATCTGGCCCTCGAGCCGTATCTGGCCGCGGTGCTCGTCCACCCGCGTGGTCACCAGAGCCTGCTGGCCGACCAGCGCGGCGGCGCCGGTGCGCAGCCCGGGCCCTGACTGCCGGCGCATCGCGACCGGGCGCACGAAGGCGATCAGGCTCAGAGTGACCAGGACGAAGCCGACCAGCTGGCCGTACCAGGGAACGCCGACGGCGGCGAGGACGGCGGCGAACGCGGCGCCGCCGAAGGGCATCACGAAGACGAGCGCGTTCGTCGCGGCCTCGCCGAGCAGCAACAGGACGGCGGCCAGGAGCCACCACACCCAGCTGTGCAAGCCCATGCGGCCATGGTAGCCGCTGGTTGACGCGACGTCAGCAATCATCAACTTCTCGGCCCTAGGGAACCGAGCTTGCGGGTAGGGCGCGACTGGCTGCCGCGTTGCCTCCCACGTCTAAGCACCCCGTTCGGGTGCCGGGACGCGTGATTCACGCCCCGCCGTCCACATATATTCGCCTCGCTGGGCGATGACACGAGGAGCATTGAGGTCCGCGTGCGCAACGACGCCGCAGGACCTGCACTCGAACACGGCCTGCGAGGGCCGGTTACGTTTGTCTATGTGGTGGCATTCGGCGCACTCCTGGGAAGTGTAGGCCGGGTTGACATGCACCACCGGCACTCCGGCGTACCGCGCCTTATACGCGGCGAACTGCCCGAGTTGGTGGAAGGCCCAGGAATGGAGCGTGGCCCGTTGGGGCCTGCGAAACCGTGCCCGCTCGCGGATGCCCCGCAGATCCTCCAGGGCGATACCGCGACCGGTGCGTTGAGCCTCGGCCACGATCCTCTTCGAAATACAGTGATTCACATCGGTTATGTGCCGCGACTCCCTGCGCCGACGCTTTTTGAGCAGCCGCTTGGCGCTTTTGGTCCCCTTCGCCTGCAGTTTCGCCCGCAGATCCTGCTGACGCTTGCGGTGCCGATTCAGGCCGCGGCCCGCCATCACCGCACCGTCGCTGGTCGTGGCGATGTTCACGATCCCCAGATCCACGCCCAAAAACCCGGACGGCTCCGTGTTCAACGCCGTCTCGGGCAGTTCCACGGCGGCGTGCAGAAACCACATCCCGTCCCGGTGCACGAGATCCGACTCGCCCCTGCGGTGCTCGGCGATCTGCTTGAGCTGACCCGATTCCCCGGTGAACGCCACATCCTTCAGCCGCCCGGACACCGTCCAGATCGACACGATACGCGCGTCATGACGCCAGGAGAGCATCCGGTCATCGAATGGCTGCGCGGAGTCCGGCCCGAACGCAATCGGCTTGCCAAACGCCTTCACCCGCCGCGCGCTGCCCGCCCTGCCCAGCAACCCCGCCTTGGCCTGCGCGTGCAGCGTCGTGTACGCATCCACGGTCTTCTTCACGCAGTGCACCGCCGCCTGCGCACCCAACCCGTATTCCTCGCGTACCCGCCGGTACATCAGATGGTGCACGCCGTTACGATCGAACACCGAGCCTGCATAAGCGGCCTCGGATATCAGCCCGCAGGCCAGATTGCACGCACGCAGTGTCGCCGCGAGCGCCGACGCCTGCTCAGGCGTCGGCAGCAACTTCACCACCCGAGTCACGATCACAACACCGAACGCTACCGACACCCACCGACAATCCGTTCGAACCACCACGCCGCACCTCAGCACAGTTACCGAACCGCAACTACGGCCAGGGTCCTGGGAGAAGTTCGGTGAACGAGAACGGCCGGATCCGCGGCGCGAGGGCGGCGGGTCCGGCCGGCGGCCGGTGGTATATCAGAACTGGAACTCAAGGTCCGTACGGACTGTTACAGGCCCCTGGCGTAGTAGCGGCCGTCGTAGGTCTGCACCTGGAGCGGGATGCCGTAGCAGGCGGTGAGGTTCTCCGAGGTGAGGGTGAGCTCGGTGGGGCCGGAGGCGACCACCGCGCCCTGGCGCAGCAGCAGCACGTGGGTGAAGCCCGGCGGGATCTCCTCGACGTGGTGGGTGACCAGGACGGTGACAGGCGAGGCCGGGTCGGCGGCGTGGTTGGCCAGCCGGCGCACCAGGTCCTCGCGGCCGCCGAGGTCGAGTCCGGAGGCCGGCTCGTCGAGCAGCAGCAGCTCCGGGTCGGTCATCAGGGCCCGGGCGACCAGGGCCCGCTTGCGCTCGCCGCTGGACAGGGTGCCGTAGGTGCGCTCGGCGAAGCCCTCGAGGCCCCACCAGGACAGCAGGTCGTCGGCGCGGCCGGTGTCGGTCTCCTCGTAGGTCTCGCGCCAGCGGGCCAGCTTGCCGTAGGCGGCGCTGAGCACGACGTCGCGCACCTTCTCCCGGCCGGGCAGCCGGGCGTCCACGGCGGCCGAGGTCAGGCCGATCCGCGTGCGTAACTCGAAGACGTCGACCTTGCCGAGGGTGCTTTCCAGAACGGTCGCGGTGCCCGCGGTTGGGTGCATCTGCGCGGCGAGGATCTGCAGCAGGGTGGTCTTGCCGGCGCCGTTCGGGCCCAGGACCACCCAGCGCTCACCGTCGGCGATGCGCCAATCGATACCGGCGAGCAGCTTCTTGCCATCCCGCACCACCGTCACGTCGACCAGATCAAGCACGTCCGTCATGTGGCCAACTTATCTGGTCGGACACCCCGAACGGTACCTTGGCACCGTGGAACAGAAGGTGACGCCTCCGGGGCGCACGCTGCGGGTGCTGGTGTTCGGGGCGGACCGTCCGGGAGTGACGGCTGCGCTGTTCGAGGTGATCGAGCGGCATTCGGCGCAAGCGGGTGGACCGGACGGCCAAGGCGGTCTGGTCGTAGCCGACGTGGAGCAGATCGTGCTGCGCGGACGGCTGGTGCTCGGCGTGCTGCTGACCGCCCCGGCCGACTGGGACGAGACTCAGCTGCGGCTCGAGCTGCACCGCTGGGGCGTGGAGTGGAAGCTCGACGTCGAGGTCAAGGCCGGGGTCGGGGACAACCAGCCGCGGCGGGCCGGGCGCAGCCGGGTGACCGTGCTCGGCGCCCCGCTCACTCCGGCGGCATTGGGCCGAATGGCCGAACAGGTCGCGGGTGCGGGCGGCAACATCGACCGGATCGTGCGTCTTGCCAAGTACCCGGTGACCGCGATCGAGCTGGACGTGTCCGGCATCGACCCGCTGGAGCTGCGCCGGCTGCTGGCCCCGGCCGCGGCGGCCTGCGGGGCGGACGTGGCGGTGCAGCGCGCGGGCCTGGCGCGCCGGGCCAAGCACCTGATCGTGATGGACGTGGACTCCACGCTCATCCAGGACGAGGTGATCGAGCTGCTCGCGGCGCACGCGGGCTGCCTGGAGGAGGTCGCCTCGGTCACCGAGCAGGCGATGCGCGGGGAGCTGGACTTCGCGGCGTCGCTCAAGGCCCGGGTCGCCCTGCTGGAGGGCTTGTCCGAGGAGGTCTTCGCGAAGGTCCGCGAGGAGGTGCGGTACACGCCGGGCGCCCGGACGCTGGTGCGCACGCTCAAGCGGCTCGGCTTCCAGGTGGCCATCGTCTCCGGCGGCTTCACCCAGATCACCGACCTGCTGGCGGCCGATCTGGGCCTGGACTACGCGGCGGCGAACACGCTCGAGGTGGTGGACGGCCGGCTGACCGGCCGGGTCGTCGGCCCGATCGTGGACCGCCCGGGCAAGGCGGCGGCGCTGCGCGGCTTCGCACAGGCGGCGGGCGTGCCGCTGTCCGAGACGGTGGCGATCGGCGACGGGGCGAACGACCTGGACATGCTGGCCGCGGCGGGCCTCGGGGTGGCGTTCAACGCGAAGCCGGTGGTGCGCGCGCAGGCGGACACGGCGGTGAACGTGCCGTTCCTCGACACGATCCTGTTCCTGCTCGGCATCCCGGGCGAGGAGATCCAGGAGCTCACAGGCCCGTCATCCTGAATCAGCCGTTGTGCGAGGCCCAGATCGCGACGAAGACCAGGACGCCGAACATGGCGAGCATCGCGAGCGTGACGTAGAGCGCCTGCCGGTGCCCGGCCGAGCGCGTGGTCTCCCGCCACGCGCGCGGCGGCCACTCCTCTTCCTGCTCGGCGGCCTGCGACGGGATCTGTGGGGTCTGGTCCTGCACGTCCATGCCGACATGGTGCCACTGCCGCCCCGACGGCCCGCGTCCGGGGTCCCCGGCGAGCCGGCTCAGACCTCCTGCTCGGCCAGGTGCTCGAGCACCGGCAGGGCGGCACGCAGCGCGGCGTACTCGTCCTGGCTCAGGTGCGAGACGCCCTCGGCCAGGGCCGCGTTGCGCTCGGTGCGCAGGCCCGCGAGGAAGACGCGGCCGAGGTCGGTGATGCTCAGCAGGAAGGAGCGCCCGTCCTGCGGGTCCCCGGCGCGGTGCAGCAGCCCGGTCTCGACCAGGCCGGAGACGGTGCGGGTCATCGACGGGGCGGCCACCCGCTCCCGGGCGGCGAGCTCGCCGAGCCGGATCGGCCCGACCTTCTCCACCGCGACCAGTGCCGAGGTCTGGGAGAACGTCAGGTTGCCGGAGGTGCGCTGGACCATCCGGCGGTGCAGGCGGCCGATGGCCACCCGGAGCCGGGCGATCTCCTGCGGATCAGCGGCGTCGGGGTCCTGGGGAGCGGACCCGGTCGGTTCGGCGTTCACGGGACCAGGTTAACCGCAGGCGGCTGAGAAGCGTCCGCACGACGGCCTCAAGCTCCTTACCGGATCCTCCCGGGCCACGCCGTCCGTACGCCACAGAATGCCCTCCTCTCGCGTGCGCGGTAGTGGCCCGGGTACGCCGCCGCACCGTCGTTTCCCGGCGCGGCCGATCCACCCGCCGTGAGCCGGATCTCACACCGAGTCAAGCTTGTGGCAAGTTCGAGACGAATCGGTGACATGCGGCCGGTCGATCTGTTAGGTTCTGGCCTCAGCGCTTCCGGCGGACGTCGCAATCCGCGGCACCGGAGGCGCCCGCCGAGTCCCCGCGAGGGGAGCCGGGGACCCAACTCACCGGGTGCGCAGGCACCAGGGATCCCCGGGGTGAATCGGCCGGCACCGGCAGTCCGCCGGGGTCGGCTGTAGGGCGACTCTTCCGCCCGAACCCGTCAGCTAACCCGGTAGGCGGCCGAAGGAGAGGGCCGTTAACCGGACCGTGGGCAGTCACGCCAAACACAGCCGCAAGTCCCCGATCGTGCGTTCCGACGCGAGCCAGTCCTGGACCCGGAAGTACCCGGCGATCACCGTCGCGGCGCTCGCCGGCACCGTGGTCGGCGCGCCGGGCGGCGTGGCCGCAGCGATGACGATCGGCGGGCACTCCCCGCACAACTCCCCCATGCCGGCCACCGCGGACATCGCTCCGGTCAAGGCCGAGACCGCCGCCGCCAGCGCGACCTCCGCCCAGGCGACCCCCGCGCCGACGGCCACGTCCGTGAAGATCTCGGCGTCGGCGAGGGCCTCGGCCAGCGCCCGGGCCAGTGCGAGCGCCAGCGCCTCCGCGTCGGCCACCACCGCCAAGGCCTCGCCGAGCGCGACGGCGACCGCCAGCGCGAGTGCGACCGCGAGCGCGAGCGCAACCGCCTCGAACCCCTACGCCTCGGTCAGCTGGGGCACGCTCGAGCCGGTGGCGTTCTACGGATCGCAGAACACGTTCACGCCCAGCTCGGACCAGTGGGAGAACGCGCGCACCATAGTCGAGGTGGCCGAGAAGCGCGGCATGCCGCTCTACGCCGCCGTCGTCGCCGTGGCCACCGCGATCCAGGAATCCCAGCTGATCAACCTGACCAGCGCGACCAACGCCGACTCCGTGGGCCTGTTCCAGCAGCGTCCCTCGCAGGGCTGGGGAACCTACGACGAGCTGACCGACCCCACGTACTCCGCGAACGCGTTCCTGGCCGCGCTGCAGGAGGACGCGTCGGACTACCAGAGCATCTACCTCTGGGAGGCCGCGCAGGACGTGCAGCGCTCCGGCTACCCGACCGCGTACGCCCAGTGGCAGTCGCAGGCCACGACGATGGTGTACGACATCGTGAACGGCCAGGCGCCGAGCTAGGCCCTATAAGTTATAAGTACGGTCGAATGCGGGCGGGGTCGATACCCCGCCCTTTTCGCCGCCCATCGCCAGACGGTGTCGGTCGGAATTTGGCATGGGTCGCTCGATACTCGTATGCCGCGGGAGCATTCCGACTGGTTGACCGCGCATATTCACACTGCGCGACGATTCGACTACGAGGGCTGGCACGTGCAGAGCGATGGGGTCTACGGCGAGGTCCTGACCTGGCTGTCCTCATGATTTTCTGGTGATTTTCTCGGCAGAGCGTGGCCCGACAATCACGCTCTGTCCGACTTTTCCCCGATTTGTGACAACTCGCGACAACGTATGTATTGTCGTTGCTTGTGCGACCGGCCCCGCGCCGTGAAAACCTTCCGGCACCGGTCGCACCCGCCGAGTCCGAATACGGCGCGTACTGCCGGTAGGTCTACCGGCGGCACACGTCTCGGAGCCGGGGACCCAACCTTCGCCGCGATTCCAGCGGCGGTCCCCCGGGGTGAATCGGTCCGCAATCACCTTGCGTGAGTGCCGCGCGACGCAGCGCGCACTCCCTGTCACGGTGCCCTTCGGACTGTAGGGCGCTCACCTTCCGCCCGAACCCGTCAGCTAACCCGGTAGGCGGCCGAAGGAGAGGCTACCTTTACCGTGTCTTCGTTCAGTCGACCCGGCGTGCTCGCGCGCCGTTATCCCGCGATCGCCCTCGCGCTCGCCGCCACCGCCGTCGCCGTCGTCCCGCTGACCGCCTCCGCCGCGACCACCCCGACCCCGGCGAAGGCCGCAGTCAAGCACGCCGCGGTCGTGAAGAAAAGCACCGAGGCCAAGAAGAGCGCCGGCGTTAAAACCGCTACCGCTAAGACCTCTGACACTAAGAGCTCTGCTACGACGAAGAGTGTCGCGCAGACCACTACCACCCATACCGTTGCTGCCGCATCAGTCGTTTCCACGAAGCCTTATGCGGGCGTCGGCTACGCGCAGCTTGAGCCGACCGGCACCGAAGGGTCGCAGGAGACTTTCACGGCGACCACCGAGCAGTGGGCGAACGCCACCGCGATCGTGCAGGCGGCGAAGGACCTCGACCTGTCCGCGTACGCCGCGACCATCGCCGTCGCCACGGCCATGCAGGAGTCCTCGCTGCGCAACCTCACCACCGCGACCAACGCCGATTCGTTGGGCCTGTTCCAGCAGCGTCCGTCAATGGGCTGGGGCACGGCGTCCGAGCTGACCGATCCGACGTACGCGGCCAAGGCGTTCCTGCGGGAGCTGCCCTCGGACTACGAGAACCTGTCGCTGTCCGACGCGGCGCAGGACGTGCAGCGCTCCTTCGACGGCTCGCTCTACGCGCAGTGGGAGGACCAGGCGGCGCACATGGTCGACGCGATCGCAAACGGCTGAGACCGCGCGTATCGCAGGCCTCTGCACCGCGATTCACCGGAATAGGCACGTTTAAAGGGTTTCCGCACCGCGCACCCCTCCCTGAGAGACGCAGGATACGACGAACGTCTTTCACGGGAGGGGTGTCGTGTGCCCGGATTCAGGAGAGACCTCGGCTATTGGCAGCTGACGGCGATCGCCTTCGGCGGGGTGATCGGCTCGGGCTGGCTGCCCGGCGCGCTGGTCGCGGCGAACACGGCCGGTCCTGCCTCGCTGATCACCTGGCTGGTCGGCGGGGTGGCGCTGCTGCTGATCTCGTACCTCGGCGCGACGGCCTTCGGCGGCCGGAATTCGATCCCGGGTCCGTGGGACTCGGTGGTCGTCGGGGTGGTCGGCACTGTGGCCTATGTGGCTGGTGTGACCAGCTCGGTCTCCCACCTGGGAGAGCATCCCTCGGCCGAATACGAACCCGAACTCGCGATCACCTCTTCTGGATCCGAGGGCTCGGACTAGCGACTAAGTGCAGCTCACTGCGCTAGTCTGCCGGTCATGGCAGACTGGGAGTTGCGCCCGGCCCGGGAGGCGGACGTCGAGCGGATCGCGGAGCTGCGGGCGGTCACGATGCGTCCCGATCTGGAACGTCTCGGTCGCTATGACGAGCACCGGGTGCGGCAGCGGCTGCGCGACGGATTCGCGGCCGAGGACACTCTCGTCATCGAGGTCGAGGGCGAGTTCGCCGGCTGCATCGCGCTGCGTCCGGCCGACGACGCGTACTGGCTGGAGCACTTCTACCTCGATCCGCAGCGTCAGGGCCAGGGTATCGGCTCGGCCGTGCTCGCCAAGCTGCTCGAGCGCTGCGATCGCGAGCACGTCGTCGTCCGGGTCAACGTGCTGCACGGCAGCCCGGCGCGGCAGCTTTACGAGCGGCACGGGTTCACGGTCGTGACCGAGACTCCGATCGACATCTTCATGCTGCGTACGCCGGGGCCGTGACGGTCAGAGTTCGTACACCGACTCTCCGCCGACGTACGTGGCGGTGACGCGCGTTTCGTGGATCGCCTCGCTCGGTCCGTCGAACGGATCCCGGTCGAGCACGGTCAGGTCGGCGAGCATGCCGGGCGCGATCCGGCCGGCGCGGTCCAGGTGATTCACATACGCGGTGCCCGCCGTGTAGGCCGTGAGCGCCTCGGCGAGCGTGAGCCGCTGGTCCGGGGTGAGCGGGGCGCCGTTGCCGCCGGGGGTGACGCGGTTGACCGCGACGTGCGCGCCCTGGATCGGATCGGGGCTCGTGACCGGCCAATCGCTTCCAGCGGCCAGCGCGGCGCCGCTCGCCAGCAGGGCCCTGAACGGGTACTGCCACTGCGCGCGCTCGGCGCCGAGAACCGGGATCGCCAGTTCGTCCATCTGCGGCTCGTGGCAAGCCCAGAGCGGTTGGATGTTCGCGACGGCGTCGAGGGCGGCGAAGCGCGCGATGTCCTCGGGGTGCACGACCTGCAGGTGCGCGAGATGGTGCCGGTGCACGCTCGGACCGTTGGCTTTGCGTGCAACCTCGACCGCGTCCAGGGCCTCGCGCACGGCCCGGTCGCCGAGGGCGTGGAAGTGCACCTGGAAACCCGCCTCGTCGAGCTGAGTGACGTAGCCGCGCAACAGTTCGGGATCGATGAAACTCAGCCCACTGTTACTCAGAGTAGAACCGCAACCGCATGGCGCCACGTAGGGCGAGTTCAACGCGGCCGTGCCGTTCTCGATGATGCCGTCCTGCATGATCTTGACGCTGCCGGGGTCGAAGCGTCCGTCGCCCTCGGCCCGCCCGATGCGCCGACGCTCGATGAAGCCCTCGATCTGCTCGCTGCCGCGGTCCCGCTCCCACCACAGGGCACCGCGCACGCGGGCGGTGAGGCGGCCCGAACGCGCGGCCCTGAGATAGGCGCCGAAGTTGTCCGGCTGGCCGAGGCCGCTGCCGACGAGCGCGTCCTGCCACGCGGTGATGCCGAGCGAATGCAGCAGAGCCTGCGCACGGTCGAAGGCCGCGTCGATCTCCTCGTCGGAGGACGCGGGCAGCAGCGACTCGACGAGGCCGATCGCGCCCTCTTGGAGCATGCCGGTCGGCTCGCCCTGCGCGTCCCGCTCGATCCGTCCGTCGGCCGGGTCCGGCGTGTGCCGGGTGATGCCGGCGAGTTCGAGCGCGCGGCTGTTGACCCAGGCGCCGTGGTGGTCGCGGTTCGGCAGGAAGACCGGTCGGTCCGGGACCACGGCGTCGAGGGCCGCAGCGGTCGGCAGGCCGTTCGGGAACGCGTCGAGCGACCAGCCGCCGCCGGTGATCCACTCCAGCTCCGAGTGTGCGCGGGCGTATTCGGCCACTGCGGCGAGGTACTGCTCGGCGGCGCCCAGCGCGCTCAGTTCGCAGCGGCCGAGTTCGAGCCCGCCGAAGACGGCGTGGATGTGCGAGTCCTGGAAGCCGGGGACGAGCAGCCGTCCGGCCAGGTCGACGTGCTCGGTCCGCGGCCCGGCGAGTTCCCGGGCCGCCGGGCCGACGGCGATGACGCGACCGTCGGCCACAGCGACCGGCTCGCGGCGGGGCGAAGCACCTCCAAGAAAAACCGATCCGTTGTCGAACAGCAGGTCGGCGTGGTGCGCGGAGGCAGCAGTCATTACCGGGCGCTCTCTTCGAGGTGCGGGACAGCCGTTACGGCGAGGGCGCGCCGGGAGGCGAAGTAAGGGGCCTTGCGTCCCCACTTGGCCCACGCGGAGACGAGGATGCCGACGGCGACGATGCTGAGCGGGACGAGCGCGAGGAACCGGCCGTTCTGCGCGTTGAACGCGAAGCCGCCGGCCTGCTGCCAGTCGCTGACCGCGAGGAACGCGCCGAGGCCGAGCATTCCGATCGCGCTGATCAGCGGGAAGACCACGGAGCGCAGCGCGGGCCAGAGCCCGTCGCGCAGTTCGCCGCGGAACCGCCAGGCGCAGGCGAGGCCGGCCAGGCCGTAGTAGCCGGAGACGAGCATGCCGACCGAGGTGGCCATCGCGGTGATGAACTGGTTGAGCGTGCCGATCCCGATGCCCAGCACCGCGACCGCCGCCGCGATGCCCGCGATCAGCAGTGTGCCGATGGCCGGGGTGCCGTGCTTCGGGCTGACGCGGGTCCAGATCCGGCCCAGCGCGCCGTCGCGTCCCATGGCCACGGCGGCGCGTGCGTTGGGCACGACGCCGGTCTGCAGCGAGGCGATCGAGGAGAAGAGCATCGCCAGCAGCGGGAACGCGGCCAGCGGCTGCTTGGCGATCTGGGTGCCGAGGTAGGGCAGCAGTTGGGCTCCGTTGGCGCCGAGCGTGCCCAGCGAGAAGTAGCGCTCGAAGCCGATGGCGGCGAGCAGGAACAGCCCGAGCATCAGGAAGATCGAGCCGAAGCCGGCGCGGGCCGAGTCGCGGGGGTTGTGCGTTTCCTCGGTGAGGGTGAAAGCGCTGTCCCAGCCCCAGAAGCAGTAGACGCACAGGATGATGCCGGTCGCGGCGAGCTTGGCGGAGGGCGCGGTCATCGGGTTGAACCAGGACAGTTCGACGGAGTGCGTGCCGCGGAACGCCGCGTAGCCGCAGAAGGCGATCAGCACGAGGTATTCGAAGGCGATCAGCGGGGTCTGGATGCGGGCCACGACGTCGGCGCCGCGCAGCGCGAGGTAGGTCAGGCCGATGAGCGCGACCAGGCCCACGGACGTGGACAGCGCGATCGAGGTCGGGTTCAGGGCCAGCCCGAAGACGCTGGTCAGGTGGCATTCGTTGGCGAAGGCGAGGACGAGCGAGCCGCAGACCTGGCTGCCGTAGGCGAGGTAGATCGTGGTTCCGGCCAGGCCCACCCAGCCGCACTGGAAGCCGAGCCAGGGCCCGAGCGTGCGCCCGACCCAGGTGTAGCTGGCACCGAGGTCGCGTTCCACCTGGTTGAGCCGGCTGAAGGCGAGCGCGATGCCGAGCACCAGCACCGCGGCGATGATGACCATCGCCGGGATCGCGCTGCCGGCGTCCAGGCTGATCAGCCCGAGCCCGATGCCGATGCTCAGGGTCGGTGCGGTATTGGCCATCGCGATCACGGCGGTGCCGACCGGGCCGACGCTCTCGCGCAGGCGGGTCGGGGCCGTTCCGGTCGGGTCCGGATCGTGCGGAGTAGCAGTCATCGAATGTCCTTGGCTGGAGGCGGACGAAGGTTCGGTGCCGTGACGACGATGGTGGGCCCGCGCCCGCATCCTGTCAACAGTGTTGACGGAAGTTTTCGCGGACCGAAACAACGCGGGACGCGATCGTGGTTCAATATGGCCTCGGACGGCAGCGAGGAAGGCGGTGAAGGGACGTGGCCCCCAGCAGCGCCCAGGAGCCGCAGCCCGAGCGCCGACGCGTGATCGAGTCGCGCAAGCGCAACACCCGCACGAAGGCCGGGGCGGTGCTTTCCTCGGAGGTGATCGTGGACGCGGCGCTCAGCCTCGTCGGCGAGCACGGCGCGGCCGGGCTCTCGGTGCGCAAGCTAGGCGCGACGATCGGCTGCGATCCGACCGCGATCTACCGCTACTTCGCCAGCGTGGACGACCTGTTCCTGGCGGTCGGCGACCGACTGATCGCGCAGACGCTCGATGGCTACGAGCCGGGCGAGGACTGGAAGGAAAACCTCCGCACGCTGGCCCGACGCACGTACGCCGAGTACGTCGCGCACCCGCGCGTGGCCATCGCCGTGGCATCCCGGGTGACCGGCGGCGCGCACGAGCTGCGCATCATCGACCTCGTGCTCGGCGAGCTGCGCCGGGCGGGCTTCGAGGGCGAGCAGGCGGTGCGGCTCTACCGCAGCTTCGGCGACTTCATCCTGGCGTTCAGCGCCGTGGACGCCGACTTCCTGGCCCGGCCGGACGAGGTGCGCGCCGCCGACATGCAGCGCTGGCAGGACGTCTACGGCTCGGTGGACGCGGAGCAGGCGCCGAACCTGGCCGCGCTCGCCCCGATCGTCGTCGCGCACGCGCAGACGAACACCTTCGAGCTCTGCCTGGAGCTGCTGCTCGACCGGATCGAGCAGCTCGCCGACTGAGCGGCTGTCAGGCCGTCGCGTCCGCGTCGGCGGCGGCCAGCAGCGAGCCGAGCACGCCGGGGAAGCGCTGCTCGATCTCGTCCCGGCGCAGCGAGTTCATCTTCGTCGTGCCCACGTAGTACTGCCGGAGCAGTCCGGCCTCGCGCAGCACGTTGAAGTGGTGGGTCGAGGTGGAGCGGGAGACCGGCAGGTCGAAGGTGCCGCAGCTCTTGTCCTCGCCGGCGCTCGCCAGCTGCCGCACGACGGAGCGGCGCACCGGATCGACAAGCGCCTCGAGCAGTTGCTGCAACGAGACCTCGTCCACGGAGGGGTTCTCCACGCTCCGGGACACTGTGCGGGGGCGGGCCACGACGACTCCTTGGGCAGTGAACAGGCTTTATGGTACGCGGTTCACTACGCCGATGCACATCGAATGTTGATCGTGGTCGAAATCAGGGTCGGTGCGCGGCCTTGCGCAGCAGGTACTCCCGCTCCGGCACGCTCAAGGTGAGCCGCGCGGCCCGCTGGTAGTGCTCGCGGGCCCGATCGTGTTCACCGGCCAGGTCGAGCAGGTGCCCGCGCACCGCGTCCAGCCGGTAGTGCCCGGCGATCCGCTTGTCGTCGTCGAGCGTGGCAAGCAGGGCGAGGGCCTCGGCCGGGCCGTGCACCATCGCGGTCGCGATCGCGCGGTTCAGCGTCACCACCGGGTTCGGCGCGGTCCGGTCCAGGATCTTGTAGAGGATCAGCACCTCGGTCCAGTCCGTCTCCTCGGTGGAGGGCGCCTCGTCGTGGATCGCGGCTATCGCGGCCTGCATCAGGTACGGCCCGGCCGGCCCCTTGGGCAGGGCGCCGGTGACCAGCTCGACCCCTTCCTTGATCCGGGTACGGTCCCAGCGGTCGCGGTTCTGCTCGGCGAGCGGCACAAGAACGCCGTCTACGCTGCGCGACTCCCGCCGGGCGTCGGTGAGCAGCATCAATGCGAGCAGCCCGGCGACCTCGCCGTTCTCCGGTAGCAGTCGGTGTACCTCGCGGGTGAGCCGGATGGCCTCCGCAGCGAGTTCGACGCGTTGCAGGTCGGGACCGGAGGTGGCGGTGTAGCCCTCGTTGAAGATCAGATACAGCACCTGCAGCACCGTCGGGAGCCGCTCCGGACCGTCCGGGAGACCGGCGCCCTTGATCGTCTGCTTCGCCCGGCTGATCCGCTGCGCCATGGTGGCTTCCGGCACCAGGAACGCGTGCCCGATCTGAGCCGTGGTCAGGCCGCCGACCGCCCGGAGCGTCAGCGCGACCTGCGAGGGCGCCGACAGCTTCGGATGGCAGCACAGGAAGAGCAGCCGCAGCGTGTCGTCGACATCACGCGACGGATCGTCGTCCGGCGCGGGCTCCATGCTGACTGCCAGTTCGCGCGCCCGGCGGGCCGCCTCGCTGCGCCACTGATCGGCCAGTCGGCGGGTGGCGACCGTGACCAGCCAGCCCATCGGCTTGCTCGGCACGCCCTGCTCCGGCCACTGCACCGAGGCCGCGAGCAACGCCTCCTGGACCGCGTCCTCGCAGGCCTCGAACTGCCCGTGCCTACGCACGAGGGTACCGAGGACCCGCGGCGCCAGCCGACGCAGCAGGTCCTCGATCTCCCTGTTCACGGCCGACGGCTCACAGATCGGCGCCGGCCGAGTACATGACCGGCCGGATCTCGATCGACAGGCCCTTGACCTTCGCGTCCGGGATGAGCTTGGCGATCTCGATCGCGCGTTCCTTGCTCTCGCAGTCGATCATGTAGTAGCCGCCCATGAACTCCTTGGCCTCGAGGAACGGCCCGTCGCTGACGACGGGGGCGCCGCCGGTGCCGGTGACGACGGTCGAGTTCGCCGGGTCGGCGAGCGCCTGGGTGAGGATGAACTCGCCCGAGTCCTGGACGGTCTTCATGAACGCGCCGTGCCCCTCCATCACGAGCTTGCGCTCGTCCTCCGAGAGGGCGTCCAGGACCTCGTGGTTGACCTGCATGATCAGGAGGTACTTCATGGTTTTGCTCCTTGGGTCGGTCTCCGCCCGGAAGGCGGCTCGACCAGGAGTCGGAGCCGTCCGGCGCCTTTCGACATCCCCCGCCGAATAAATTTAGCCCGTCTGCCGGGCCAGCGGGATACGCACGGTCAACCGGGCGCCGACCTTGCTATCGCCCAGCCGGACCGTGCCACCGTGCCGCTCGGCGATCTCGCGCACGATGGCCAGGCCTAGGCCGGAGCCGCCGGTGTCGCGGGAACGGTCGTCGTCCAGGCGGGTGAAACGCTCGAAGACGCGCTCGCGGTCCTCGACGGGAATGCCGGGGCCGTCGTCCTGCACGGTGATCACCGCGTCCGCATCCTGCACGGTCAGCGAGATCCCGACCTCGGACGCGGCGAAGCGCGTGGCGTTGTCGACGAGGTTGCGCAGCATCCGCTCCAACTGCAGCGGGATGCCGTTGACCACCGCGTTCCCCGCGCTCCCGGTCTCATCGCGCACCCTCACCTTGCCGCGCGCGGCGAAGTCGGCGGCCACGTCCTGGGCCAGGTCGCCGAGGTCCACGGGCTGCTCAGGTGCCGGGGACGAGGCGGTGTCCAGGCGGGCGAGCAGCAGCAGGTCGTCGGCCAGCGCCTGCACGCGGCGGGCCTGGCGGGTCGCGACCGCCACCGTCGCCGGCCAGTCGGCGCGGTCCGGGTAGGCCTCGGCGACCTCGAGCGTGGCCAGCAGGCCGGCGAGCGGGCTGCGCAGTTCGTGCGCGGCGTCGGCGACGAAGCGGCGTTGCATGCGGGAGGCCGAGTCCAGCCGCTCGAGCGTGTCGTTGATGGTGACGGCCAGCCGGGCGATCTCGTCCCCGGTCTTCGGCACGGCGACGCGCTCGCGCGGGTCGTTGGCCGTCACCGCTGCCGTGCGCACCCGGATCTCCTCGACCGGGCGCAGCGCGCGACGGGTGGCGAGGAAGGCGACCCCGGCCACCAGCAGCGCGCCGAAGGGGACGACCGGGTACAGGTCGTGCAGCAGCGCCGACTGCGCGGCCTGCGCGTCGGCCGTGGTCACGAAGACGTACACGCGCACGAGTCCGTCGGGCGGGCTTCTGGTCATCAGGTCGAAGACGCTCAGCGACTCCCCGCCGCGCGGCAGCAGGCTGGTCGGCAGCGTAGCGGTCTCCACCGCGAGCGTCTGCCCGGACAACGCGGCGGCCGCCTTCCCGGCGAGCCGCGGGAACCGGGCGGCGGTCGAGCCCCAGAACGGCGGGTTGGCTCCGCCGATCCCGGGCAGCGGCATGAACGCCTCGCGGCCCGGCTCGAAGGGGCCGAGCCCGCTGCTCGCGGAGATCAGCCCGCCGGTCACGTCGATCTCGTACGGGAGCTGCCCCTCCTCGTCACCGCCCGGCCAGAGCGAGTACGTCATGCCGTCGAGGATGTCGCCCGCCTCGTTCTGCGCCTCGATCCGGGTCTGGCTCATCCGCTGCCGGTAGGCAACGTGCCCCATCTCCCAGGCCCCCGCGCCGAACAGCACGAACGCGGCCAGGCCGGCGGCCAGCGTGGTGCGCGCCTGGAGCGAGCGCGGGAGGCTGATCCGGCTAATCCGCGCACGCACGGTCGTCCACCAGCCGATACCCGACGCCGCGCACGGTGCGCAGCGAATCGCGCCCGAACACGCCGTCTATCTTGCGGCGCAGCCCGCTGATCCGCGCCTCCACCAGATTCACGTCGTCCACGTCGTCCGGCCAGACGTGGTGCAGCAGCTCGGTCTTGGCCACCACCTCGCCGGGGCGACGCGCGAGCACCTCGGCTATCGCGAACTCCCTGGGCGTGAGCGGCACCACCTTCCCGCCGCGCAGGCAGCGGCGCGCGGACACGTCCAGCACCAGGTCGCCGACCGTCAGCAGCGGCGAGCCGACGCCGCGGCCGCGGCGCAGCAGGGCGCGGATCCGGGCGACGAGCACGAGGTAGGAGAAGGGCTTGATCAGGTAGTCGTCGGCGCCGGTGTCGAGCGCCTCGGCCTGGTCGTAGTCGCCGTCCTTGGCGGTGAGCACCAGGATCGGCGTCTCGACCTGCTCGCGGCGCAGCGTCTGGCAGACCTTGAAGCCGTTGAGCTGCGGCAACATCAAATCCAGGATGATCCCCGCGTACTGCCCGGTGCGGGCCATCCACAGCCCTTCGCGGCCGTCGGCGGCGACATCGACGGTGAAGCCCTCGGCGGTCAGGCCCCGTTTGAGCGCCGCCGCCAGCTCCCGCTCGTCCTCCACCACCAACAACCTCACGCCACCCAGGATCGCACGGCGCCGGGCCGGCTTCCTGACGACGTTGTCAGGATGAGTCAGGGTTCTGTCAGGAAGGGTGGATCACGGTGGTGGGCGTGCCGACAGGAGGGGCCGACACCATGACAGCGACCACAACGCCCGACGCGCCGCCGGTCGATCCCTGCGAGCCGCGGCAGGCGGCCGACGGAGAACGCCGCCGGGTGGCCCTGCTCGCCTGGGGCACGGCCGCCGTGTTCTTCGCCCTGTACGCGGCGCTCTCGGTCCGGGACCAGCAGCGGATGCTCACCGGCGGCTTCGACCTGGGCATCTTCGACGAGACGGTCCGGCAGTACGCGGGCGGGCACCTGCCGATGGTCGCGCTCAAGGGCACCCGCTTCGACGAGCTCGGCGACCACTTCTCGCCGATCTGGGCGACGCTCGGCCCGATCTACTGGCTCTTCCCGACCGTCTACGTGCTGCTGCTGGCGCAGGCCGCGCTGCTCGCGGTCGGCGCCGTGCCGCTGGTGGGCTGGGCCGCGCGCGAGGTCGGCACCCGGTCCGCGCTCGTCGTCGGCATCGGCTACGGACTGAGCTGGGGCCTGGCGTCCGCGGTCGGCTTCGACGTGCACGAGGTCGCGTTCGCCGTCCCGATGCTCGCCTACAGCGCGACGGCGCTCGGCCGACGACGCTGGCGGGCCGCGGCCGCGTGGGCGCTGCCACTGCTGCTGGTCAAGGAGGACCTCGGCGTCACCCTCGCGTGCGTCGGCGTGTACATCGCCCTGCACGGCGCGCGCCGCCTCGGCCTGGCCACCATCGCGACGGGCCTGCTCGGCTCGTACCTCGAAATCAAGGTTCTCATACCGGCTTTCAGCGCCTCGGGCACCTACACCTACGGCGGCACGCTGAGCAGCGTCTTCAGCGGCGGCATCACCGGTCTGCCGAAGGAGGTCGTGAGCTTCGTGACGCCGGAGACGAAGGTCACGACCGTGCTGCTGATGCTCGCCATCACCGGCTTCCTCGCGCTCCGCTCCCCGGTCACGCTGCTGGTCGTGCCGACGCTCGCCTGGCGGTTCATCGCCAACGACCCGACCTATTGGGGCACGGGCGACCAGTACAGCGCGGTCCTGATGCCCATCGTCTTCGCCGGCAGCGTGGACGCGCTCGTTCACCTGCGGAAAGCCCGCCACCCGTATTCCATCGCGATCAGCCGCACGGCCCTGCTCACCAGCCTCGCGTTCACGGCGATGCTGGCGCCCGACTACCCGCTCTGGGCGCTCGCCCACTCCCCCGCCTGGCACACCGCGCCGCGCATCGCCGTCGCACGCCAGATCATCAGCCGAATACCCGACAACGTGACCGTGGCCGCGGGCGACCAGCTCATCCCGCAGCTCACCGACCGCGACAGCGTCATCCTGCTCGACCAGCAGACCCCCACCACCCGCCCCGCCTGGGTCTTCATCGACACCGAGGACCCGGACAACTTCCCGCTGAGCGGCAGCCAGCAGGCCCAGGTCATCAGCGGACTCACCCAGGAGGGGTATCGCACGATCGCCGACGAGGCCGGATATCTGCTGCTGGAGCGATAACCGCATGACACCCGCCCTGCCCAACGGCCATACTCGCCCTTTATGGGCTACGTCGATCTCTCCGCGGTGAGCTACAAGCTTCCGGACGGCCGGATGCTGTTCGCCGACGTGACGTTCCGCGTCGGGGAGGGGGCGAAGGTCGCGCTGGTCGGGCCCAACGGGGCGGGGAAGACGACGCTGCTGCGGCTGGTCGCCGGAGACACGACGGCGTCCGGCGGGTCGATCGCGCGCGGGGGCGGGCTCGGCGTGATGCGGCAGTTCATCGGCATGATCGGGGACGAGACGACGCTCAGTCAGCTGGCGCTCTCGCTGTCCGCTCCCCGCATGCGCGAGGCGGGGGAACGGCTGGCGCGGGCCGAGGCGGCCATCTCCGCACCGGACGCCGACGAGAAAGCGCAGCTCAAGTACGCTTCGGCGCTCACCGCGTGGGGCGACGTCGGCGGGTACGAGCTCGAGGTCGTCTTCGACACCGTCGCCGTCGGGGTCCTCGGCAAGTCCTGGGACGAGGTGCGCGACCGGCCGGTGCGCACGCTCTCCGGCGGCCAGCAGAAGCGGTTCGCGCTCGACCTGCTGCTGCGCGGGGACGACGAGGTGCTGCTGCTCGACGAGCCGGACAACTTCCTCGACGTGCCCGGCAAGCTCTGGCTCGAACAGCGCCTGAGGGAGAGCACGAAGACGCTGCTGTTCGTCTCGCACGACCGCGAGTTGCTCGCCAACACCGCCACGGCCGTCGTCGGGGTCGAGGGCGGTTCGGCCTGGGTGCACCCCGGCTCGTTCGCCTCCTGGTACGAGGCCCGCGCCGCCCGGCACCTGAAGCTGGACGAGGACCGGCGGCGCTGGGACGAGGAGCACGCGAAGCTCAAGGAACTGGTCCGGATGTACCAGGCGAAGGCCAAGTACAACTCCGACATGGCATCCCGGCTGCAGGCCGCCCGCACCCGGCTGGCCAAATTCGAGGCGGACGGACCGCCGCCGACCCCGCCGCAGGACCAGAACATCCGGATGCGGCTGGACGGCGGGCGCACCGGCAAGCGGACCGTCATGTGCGAGCGGCTCGAGCTGACCGACCTGACCTTCCCCTTCGACTTCGAGGCCTGGTACGGCGACCGGATCGCCGTGCTCGGCGCCAACGGGACCGGCAAGTCGCACCTGCTGCGGCTGCTCGGCCGCGGCGGCACCGACCCCGAGGGCGAGCCGCTGACGCCGCTCGCCGTGGTCCGGCACGAGGGCAGCGCGCGGCTCGGGGCCCGCGTCGTACCCGGGCACTTCTCCCAGACGCACGACCGGCCCGAGCTCATCGGCGCGACCCTCGTCGAGATCCTCTGGCGCGGCGACCCGCATCGGCCGAGTCTGCCGCGTGACCAGGCGATGCCCTCGCTGAGCCGCTACGAGCTCGCCGCGCAGGGGGACGTGCGCTTCGAGCAGCTCTCCGGCGGGCAGCAGGCGCGCTTCCTGATCCTGCTGCTCGAACTGTCCGGCGCGACGCTGCTGCTGCTCGACGAGCCGACCGACAACCTGGACCTGGCCAGTGCCGAGGCGCTGGAGGTCGGGCTCGCGGGGTTCTCCGGGACCGTCATCGCGGTCACCCACGACCGCTGGTTCACCCGCTCGTTCACCCGCTTCCTGCACCTGGGCGGCGACGGCGAGGTGCGCGAGGTGCCCGAGCCGGTCTGGAGTTGAGCGATCCCATCGTGTGACAGCCGAGCCTGACACGTCCTCAAACGGACTAATCCGATATACGTCGCTTGATGGCTCCGTGTTATCACGGAGATACAGAGCGCGTCGGATCCTCCGCGTGCCGGTGGCCGAAGGGCACGGAACCCGTCATGCAGCACACTCAACAGGTTTATCTCGCCGGAGTCGACTGGACCGGCGGCCTTAGCTCGATGTGGAACACCTTCACCGACTGGGTGCCGAAATTCATCGGCTTCCTGGCCGTCCTGATCATCGGCTGGATCGTGGCGAAGGTGATCGGCCGGGCCGTCGAGTCGGTGCTGCGCCGGGTGCACTTCGAGCAGGTCATGGAGCGGGCCGGGATGGCCCGGGCGCTCGAGCGCAGCAAGTACGACGCACCGAAGCTCGTCGGGATGCTGGCGAAGTACATCATCGCGCTGATCATGCTGCAGCTGGCCTTCGGCGTCCTCGGCTCGAACCCGATCAGCAACGTGCTGCAGGGGATCATCAACTGGATCCCGCGCGGCGTGGTCGCGCTGGCGATCATCGTGGTCGTCGCCGTGATCGCGCGGGTCTGCCGCGACCTGGTGACGAACATGCTCAGCAGCCTGTCCTACGGCCGCACGCTGGGGAACCTGACAGCACTGGCGATCATGGCGCTCGGCGTCTTCGCGGCGCTCGGCCAGGCCGGGATCGCCACCTCGGTCACCGGCCCGCTGCTCACCGCGATTCTGGCCACGGTCGCCGGCGTGATCATCGTGGGCGTCGGCGGCGGCCTCGTCCGGCCGATGCAGCAGCGCTGGGAGCGGATGCTCGGGGCGGCCGAGCGCGAGGCCGGCAACGTGGTCGGCGCGGCGCAGACCTCCGGCGGGATGAGCAACGTCGGCATGGGCGAGGCCGGCATGGGCTCCTCCTCGGCGGCCGGCCGGATGGCCAGCAGCGGAGAGGCGTACACGGCCGGACACACGGACGCCGCGCGCGCCGCGGAGGAGGAGGCTCGCCGCGCCCGGGAGCGGATGACCGGCGAGGGCGGCATGGGCGACACCGACGCCTGAGCCTAAGAGAACAGCGTGGCCCGCGTCCGGATCCGGACGCGGGCCACGTGCGTTCTTATCGGCTGGCCTAGGTCGTGCTCACGACTCCGCTGCCTTGCGCCACATCCGCAGCGCCCGCGCCCGGTTGCGGATGCGGCGATTCCCCGCGACCGCGGCGGCGCAACCGGTGCACCAGCCGTGCGAGGTCTTGACCGCCTGGAGCGCGGCGCGGTGATCGCCGAGGTACCTCGTCTCGCGGTGGGTCAGGCAGCGCGTGGCCCAGCGCATCGCAGTGCCCTGCGGGTTGGTGAAGGGCGCGGAGAGGTCCTCGGGGTTGTCCGGCGCGCCGAGTTCGAACACGGCGACGTGGCTGCCGATGTCCCGGCGCACGTGCTCGCGGGCCTCGCCGGGCTCCGCGTTCTCGCGGCGGGGCACGAGCGGGACCTGCTGCGTGCGCTCGGCCCGCGGCTCGTCGAGGTCGGCGAGCCTGCTACGGCCCGGGACCTTGCCGGTCCGGCCGACGGACAGCGCGTGCGCGGTCACCCGCGCCTGGTCGTCCTTGTGCCGGGCCTTCCTGGTGGACTTGGCCTTGACGGTGAATCCGGGGGAAGCGCCGACGACGGCCGATCCGCCGTCGCGCGCTGGAGAAAAGCCGCTCATCCTCGATCCTTCCTGCATGAATCGGACTAAGGCTTGTTGTTAAGACCTTAGGACCGAACGGGGGATCCGGCGCGGCTGATGCTCGCGATTAATACTCAGAATGCGGGGGTGGGGCCGCCGAGCGGCAGCCGGTGCTCACGTATCAGCCAGGAGACGGCCGTGAGCCGGAGCGTCGCGAAGTCATAGCCCGCGTGCTCGCGCCAGTCGGCCTCGCGCAGCGCGTCGAGGAAGCCGAGGGTGTAGTCGCCGAGGGTGTGATGGTAGGCCTCGGTCCCGCCGAGCACGTCGCGCACCGCCGCCGCGTGCTGGTCGAGCGCCGCCACGAGGCCCGGCTCGAAGGCCATCTCGGGCAGCCGGGGGCCGAACCGTTCCCAGACCTCGGCCAACGAGTGGTGGCTCACGATCGCCGCACCTCCCTCGGGTTCACGCTCGTATGATCACTGGTCCATCCAGGTTAACAAACCGACCCCACTCCTCCGCAAACCTTCACCATACGAGACATAGATCACATATATCCCCGAAGCGGATGGGCGAGAATGCCTCCGATCGGCCGTCCGGCCGAGCCCCGGCGGCCGGATCGCGGCTACGCTGGCTAGACAAATCGGTGCCTCGGTCGCCGAGCCCGCGACGTGCGAGGTCAAGCCCATGAATCCGCTTCAGGCCCTGATCCGGACGCGAATGGCCGAGCAGCACTGGTCGTTCGCCGACATCGCACGCCGCGGCGCGCTGCCCCGCTCGACGGTGCACCACCTGGCGACGAACGAGCAGCCCAGCCGTCCCCCGCACCCGCAGACCCTGACCCGGCTGGCCGCGGGCCTCGACCTGCCCGCGGACCGGGTTCGCGCCGCGGCCGCGCAGGCCACCGCGCACACCGTGCTGACGATGACGAAGGACCCGGAGATCGAGTTCCTCGTCTCGGCGGTGGTCCGGCTCAGCCGCGAGGACCGGCGTTACATCGCCGGCATGGTGCGCACGATGCTCGCCCGAGACAGCGCGGACGAGGTGGGGAAGATCGGGGTTTAGGCGCCGCGGCTCGTGAATGAAAAGATAGAGGGCATGAGCGAGCATCTGTACAGCCTGCCGACTGCCGTTCCGACCTCGCCCGCGGACCTCGCCGGCCCCGTGCCGCCGATTGAGGCCGTGCTCTTCGACTTCGCCAACACGCTCTTCCGGATGCTGCCGACCGAGGAGTTCCTCGGCCGGATCTGGGCCGACGCCGGACGTGCCCCGGAAACCCTGGACGCAGTGGCCGTCACCGAGCAGGTGCGCGCGGCGGGCCGGTTGCCGCACGTGATCGCCGCTCAGATCGGCCGGGACACCTCGATCGCGAAGCACCGCGAGGCGACCGAGATCTGGTTCGCGGAGGTGCCTGCCTTCGAGGGAATCATCGACATCGCCTACCAGGCCGTGATCGGCATCGAGTCCTGGTATCCCTATGACGACACCGCCACCGTCCTGCGCACGCTGTCCGAGCGCGGCGTGCCGGTGGGCATCGTCAGCGACATCTGCTTCGACCTGCGGGACAACTTCGCCGCGCACGGGCTCGCCGAGTACGTCGGCGCGTACTCGCTCTCCTACCAGCTCGGCTGCGAGAAGCCGGACCCGCGGATGTTCCTCAAGGCCTGCGCGGACCTCGGCGCCGACCCGAGAAGAACTCTGATGGTCGGCGACAACGCACCCCGGGACGGCGGCGCGGTGGCCTGCAACCTGCGCGCGTTCCTGCTGCCCAGCGAGCCGAAGTCCGGCCAGCGCGGGCTCGACGCGGTGCTGCGGCTGGTCGGCTGAAGCCGCGGACGCGGCGAGGTGGCATTCTCGCGACCTCGCCGCGTCCTACGTCTCATCACAGACCGCTGAGGAAGCCGATCCGCTCGTCCAACGTCCGGGTCAGCTCGCTGAGAGCCTGCTCCGCCTCACGCACCGGCAGCTCTGAGAGCACCGTCGCGCTGACGCCGTCGACGACCTGAGCCGCGTACTGGGCCTGCTGATGCAACATCCGATCGAATTCCAGCAACCGCGCGGCACCCGGGCCGCGCAGCTCCTTCCAGGCCTTCTTCGGATCCGGGGGAAACGGCGCGTTGCGAATCCGGTCCGCGAGCGCCGTATACCGCTGCTGACAACGCTTGCCCACATCCATCGGCGCCTTCAGCTCCGCGGACGGGAAGGGCTGCTCGCGGGTGGAGGGCGGCAGGATCGTGCGCTGGTAGTCGACGACCGCCTCGCTGATCCGCTGCCCGGCGCGGGCCAGCAGCTCGGCGGCGTAGGTGCGCACCGCCAGATCGTCCGAACGCAGCCGCCCCTCCTGCTTGTAGAGGTCGACGCCGACGATCGGCTCGAAGGCCCCGTGCGTCATATCTTGTCGACGATCCCGTTGCCCAGGCCCAACTGCGTCACGTCGCCGTAGAGACCGGCAGGCAGCAGCGCGACCTGCAGCGGCACGCCGAGCAGCGCGTTGACGGCCACCGCGAGGCCCTTGTCGGCCAGCTTGAGCGCCAGGTAGGCGCGCATGGCCTCCTGCTCGGTCATCCCGAAGGCGCGCAGCGAGAGCAACTCGCGCATCCGCTCGTCCCGCGGCGCGATCAGCACCTTGACGTCGTTGAGGGTGATCCCGTAGACGCCGAGGAACTGCTGCAGGTGGCCGGCGACCAGCTCGCTGATCTCGTGGATCTTCTCGTTGACCTGCTCGAGCGGGGTCACCTGGACGATCTGGTTGACCGCCTGCTCGACGACCGGGCCCGCGTACTCGTTGATCTCGGCGGCGCTGACGGTGTGACCCGCGACCGGCATGTGCTGGACTAGCTTGAGCGCGTCCTCCTTCGTCTCGACGTGGATGTAGTAGTCCACCTCGTAGGCGAGCTCGGCCATCTCGCGGGAGAGCGCGGTGCCGCGGGCCTTGATGACGCTCTTCGACCGGTTGATGTAGAGCACCTCGTACTGCCACGGCGACTGGCCGCCGTAGAACGAGCGCTGCATCGAGCCGAACAGCGGACGGTCCGGGGTCTCCAGCTGGAACTGGCCGGTGTCGTAGACGTTGAGGATGGCCCCGCGCGACTTGAGCACGCAGAAGTGGTTGGACTCCACCGTGATCAACGACCCGTTGAGGATGTTGGGATCCGCGTAGTGGTAGAGCAGCACGCCGGGTCCCATCACCTCCCGCCCCTGGGCGTCGAGGGTGGATATGACGTTGCGCATGGCTGGCATGTGCCGCCCCCTTGATATCCGCGACCCGTTTCCACCCGGGCCGTCGGCGGACACACTACCCCCGCGGGTGAGTCTGAGTAAGGCGGATGGCACGGACGGAGTACGGCCGCGTCGCGGGTCGAAAAACCGCCGGAGAAAAGGGGGTGGCCCCGCGCCACGGGGGGAGCGCGGGGCCACCGGACACGGTCACTGAGGACCGGTGGGAGGTCGGCGTTCCACTACGGGGGGGAGATAGTGGAACGCGCCTCAATGACTCCGACCATACCCCGTCCGAAGCCCGGACGGAAGGGGAACTTGCAAAACGCGCTTGCTCGCCCCCGGTCAATGGTCTCGTTTAGACTGGACCGCGCTTGTGACATCGGGGCTATTCGGGGGTGGAAGGATGGGAGTGGTGGTTCCGCATACCGCCACAGTGGAGCAGCGCCTGCGGGAGGCGCTGAAACGGGGAGATCTGGAGGGCTATCTGCGGGCCCTGTCGGACACCCACCTGCTGGTTTTCGGGTCGCGAAGGCTGGCCGACGAGGGTCTGGACGGCCCGCGTGCGCCACTGGGGCTGCTGCAGGACATCGGAGGTCAGGTCAAGGTCTACGCGGTGACGCCGAATCAGGTGGTGGACCCGGGACCGCATCTGGTGTACCACGCGATGACGCTGCGTACGATGCTGCGCAAATGCGCGCCGCTGACCTGGCAGCTGGTAGTGAACCAGGGTTCTGATCACGAAGGCCGGATACCGGTGAAGAAACTGGCCGCCTGGGTGGACAATCACCCGGAGGCGATCCGGCCGTTCTCCGACTACGGCGACCGGCTGGCCGCGGCGGACAACTGGAGCCGGCAAGGGGCGCTCGCCGCCTCGCTCGCCTGCGGCGCGCATCTGGCGGTGCAGAACGAGGTGCCGTGGAACGCGATCGGCTACGTGTACAACGACTATCCGGCGGACACGCGGCTGCTGCGCGAGGGCTGGCGGATCACCGAGTACGACCACTGGCGCGCGGCCGTCGAGGAGCTGCTGGCCGGTCCGGGCAGCGTGACCGCGGCGGCGGCCGCGGAACCCGGCGCCGTCGAGGCGCATCTCGCCGTCCTGCGCGCCGACGGGATCTGGGAGGCGGACCCGGCGGACGCTCCCCCGGACGTGCGCGCCTGGGACTACGGCCGCGCGGTGAACCTGGCCCGCTGGGCGGCGGCCACGAAGCTGTGCGACATCGACGAGGCGCGCGAGACCGTGCAACGCGCCGGACTGCTCGCGGCCGGGCTCTACCGCGACTGGCGGGAATACTCGGCGGGCTACATCGTGGGACGCCTGCTGCATTTCGGGGACGCCGACCGGGGCAAGTACTACCGGCCCGTCCGCAAGGTGCACCGGATCCTGGCCGAGGACCCGGCGAGCCCCTGGCGCATGCTCAACCTGGCGGACGCGGCCTCGTAGCCGACACACAGTTCGAAAAGGTGAGGGCGCGGACCACTCCGCGCCCTCACCTTCTTCGTACCCGTATCAGCCCTCGGACTGCTCGTCCTGCTCGGCGAGGTAGGCCTCGAACTCCCGAGCGAGATCGTCGGCGCTGGGCAGCTTCTGCTGCTGCTCGGCGAGCAGGTTGGGCCGTCCGGCCGCGCCCTCGGCCGCGTCGTACTGCTCCTCGAGGCTGTGGATCACGCTGCGCAGCTCCTGGTCGCCCTGGCCCACCTCGTTGTCGATCTGCACGCCGACGCGGCGGGCGCGCTCGCGCAGTTCCTGGGCCGGCAGCACCAAACCGGTGGCGGCGGTGACCGCCTCGAGGATGCGCACCGCGGCGGCCGGGTACGCCGAGCGGGCCACGTAGTGCGGCACCTGCGCGGCCAGGCCGAACACGTCCCGTCCGGCCTGGGCCAGCCGGTACTCGGTCAGCGCCATCGCGCTGCCCGGCACCTGCGCTTGGTCGAACCACTTGGGGTAGCCGAGCAGCAGGTCGCGGCGGTTGCCGTGCGGGATCAGGTGCACCGGGCGGGTGTGCGGCACGCCGAAGGGCACACCGTGGAAGTTGACCGCGAGCGTCACCCCGAGCTCGTCCACCAGCTTCACCACCGCCTGGCTGAACAGCTCCCACTCGGTGTCCGGCTCTGGCCCGGCGAAGACCAGGAACGGCGTGCCGATCGCATCCTTGGCCAGCCGGACGGTCAGCTCTGGCGCGTCGTAGGCGGACCAGTGGTCGGCATTGAAGGTCATCAGCGGGCGCTGGGCCCGGTAGTCGACGAGCCGGTCCACGTCGAAGCGGGCCACGACCGGGGCCTCGTCGCCGTCGAGCACATAGTCCAGCGCCAGCTCAGCGGCCTGTCCGGCGTCCATGAAGCCGGTGAAGTGGTACAGCAGCACAAGGTCGCCGCGGGTGTGGCCGGACAACGCCGAACCGCTGGGACGGCGTGACGCGCTGAGCGCCGCCATACCCTCGGAATCGTACGTGTACAGCGCCCTGGCGCTGAGGGAGTCAGCCACGGAGCCTTGCCTTTCTCCTAGGTCGTCAGGTGCGTCCGCGGCGGCCTGGGACTCGCGGCGCGGCGGAATATTTGCCTACTAGTCTGCCAACGATCGTGATGCCTTTGCCATTCCCGCCCTCTTCGACGCCCTTTTCCGGACCTCACCGCCGTCACTCTGCGTAATATTTTTCTGACGAATCGTCAGGAAAGCGACGCCGCGCACGTCTCGATCGGGTCGCGGTGGCTTCCGGCCCCTGCCCCGGCGGACGGGCTTCCGCTAGCGTCTTGCTCTGCGGTCGCCCGCTGTTCACCGTCCCGGCAGACGGAGCGGCGGGCGGGGAGACAAGCGCAGTTACCCTCTTTAAGGAGTGCCAAGCCGATGGAGCCCACGCACGAGTTCGGCGCGAGCGCGGCGGTGGCCGCGGTGGCGCCGGTCGGCTCCCCCGCCGTGATCAGCGTGCGCGGGGAGGCGCTGCTCACGGTCGAGCCTGAGGTGGTCGACCTGACCGTGGTGGTCTCGACCCAGGCGAAGGAGCGGCGGGAGGCGTTCGAGCGGCTGGTCAAGCGGAACGACGAGGTGCTCGCCCTGCTGCGCTCCTACGGCGACTCGGTGGAGCGGATCGAGTCCTCGGGCGTGGCGGTGCACCCGGAGGTGCGCAAGGGCGGCCGGGACGAGAAGGTGCGCTCGTACCGGGGCGCGGTGCGGGTCGAGGTGCGGATCGCGGACTTCGCGGTGCTCGGCGAGATCGTCACGCGGGTGGCCGACCTGGACGCGGCGCACCTGGAGGGCCCGCGCTGGCGGCTGCGGCGCACCTCGCCGGTCTACCGCAAGGCGCGCACGCGTGCCGTCGGCGAGGCGCGGACCAGGGCCGAGGACTACGCGGAGGCGCTCGGCTCCCGGATCACCGGGCTGATCGAGCTGGCCGACTCGGATCTCCTGCAGACCGAGCGGACGCGGACGACCCCCATGCAGCACGCGAGCCGCGCGATGTCGGCTCCGGCCGGCCTGTACTCGGCCGAGCCGCCGATGCTGGACCTCGAACCGGTGCTGCAGGAAGTGCGCGCCTCGGTCGAGGCCCGCTTCTACGCGACACAGCCCATCTTCGAGATCAAGGCCGAGGACTGAGAACTGCCGTGCGGATCCGCGACCTGACCACCGCGGCCCTGACGGCGGGCACGCTGCTCGCCCTCGGCGGCTGTTCCATGCTGGGCGGCTCGACGAAGACCGCCGCGACGACCACCGCCACGCCGAGCGCCTCGCCCAAGCCGACCGCGGCCAGCACGTACTCGGCGCTGTCCGGCCCGGTCGAACCCGCGAGCGACCTGCCGCAGCAGTGCTCGCAGATCCTGACCACGACGCAACTGCAGGCCGTGTTCGGCGCGGGCTTTCCGATCGGCGTGAACTACGGCTCGTACGCGCCGCTGGCCAGCATCGGCCGGACCGGGCGCGTCGTGTGCGTCTTCGGCGTCGGGCTCGACTCCTTCGGCCAGCAGAGCTCGGGGGCGATCGAGGTGTCCATGGCGACGTACACGAGCGCGGCGGACGCGGTCGGGCGTGCGGCGGACACCGTGCAGTCGGATTCGCAGGCGGGAGCGACGGAGGCCTCTGTCTCGGTCGGCGGGCATCCGGCGATGGTCGTGGTGGAGCAGGCGGCGGTCGGGGCGACGACGTCGGCCGCGGCCTCCCCCGCGAAGACTCCGACCGCCGCGAAGAGCGCGACGCCGAGTGCCACCGCGGCCGCGGACAACGGGGAGACCGAACTGGTCATGGCCGACGGCAACCGGACCTTCGTGCTGCAGATCCCGTTCACGAAGATGGCCGCGCAGCAGGCGGTCACGGCGTTGACCACGCTCGCGCTGGCGGCCTATCAGAACACGCTCCCGGCCGCGACCGGCTCGACTTCGCCGAGCCCTTCCAAGGCCTGAGGCCAACGGTTATCGTCGTGGCGCACGGGGCGGGGCGTATGCTCGCCGACGGGGCCTCGCGCGCGCCGTCGGGGACGGAAAAACGGAGGGGAAGATGCTCGAAGCCGTGGGCCTGTCCGCCCGGGAGATCACGGTCTACCAGGCTTTGCTGACCAGGCCGGGGGCGGATACCGGGGGACTGGCCGCCGCGTGCGGGCTGGCCGAGCCGGAGGTCGGCACCGTGCTGATGCGGCTGGTCCAGGACGGCCTCGTGGTGCAGTCCGGTCGACCGGCGCGCTACGAGGCGGCCGCCCCGGACGTGGCCCTCGGCGAGCTGATCGGCCGGCAGGAGCAGCGCCTGAGCGCGGCCCGGCTCGAGATGCAGCGGCTTACCCAGATGTTCCGCGACGCCGGCGCCCCGGGCGACACCGGCGCGGTCGAGGTGGTCAGCGGGGCGTCCGCGGTCTCGGTGCGGGTCAACCGGGTCTACGAGGCGGCGCGCGGCCAGGTGCGGGCCTTCGACCGGCCGCCGTACGTGCAGCGGCCCGCGGAGAACCTGGCCAGCCAGCGGCGCCGGTACCGGGAGGGCGTGGTCTTCCGCACGATCTACAGCCGGGCCGCGCTGGCCCTGCCCGGCCGCTTCCAGGAGGACATCGAGCTCAGCTGCGCCTCCGGGGAGCAGGCGCGGGTGCGCGCGGACCTGCCGACGAAGCTGATCATGGCGGACGAGACGCTGGCCGTCGTGCCGACCGCGACCGACGAGGCGCTCGCCGAGGTGGCGTACGTCATCCGCTCCTCGGCGCTGCTGGCCGCGCTCGCGGCGTTGTTCGAGCATGAATGGTCCAAGGCAGTACCGCTGGTCGCGGGCCCCCGGCAGCCGCCGGCCGAGGAGATGGACGTACCGGACGAGAAGACCAGGGCCCTGCTGAGCCTGCTCGCCGGCGGCCTGACCGACGAGGCGGTGTCCCGGGCGCTGGGCTGGTCGGCGCGCACCACCCAGCGCCGGATCGCCGCGCTGCTCAAGGAGCTCGGCGTGTCCACCAGGTTCCAGGCCGGGGCCGCGGCCCGGGACCGCGGGTGGCTCTGAGGCCCGCGGTCCGCCAGCTCCCCGCCCGGCACCGGCACCGAAGTCCTGACCTCGGCTTGGGCTCGCCGCTTGCGTCTACGCGGGCTCACTCTTCGGGCTCCGCCCGTTGGGCCTGTTATCCCTCCCCCGGTCGGCCGGAATCCTCGCGTCTACGTGGGCTCACCATCCGGGCTCCGCCCGTTGGGCCTGTTATTTCCGCCGCGGCCGTCCGATCGGCCGCACCGCGATCCCGGCGCCGATCAACTCGAGCACGCTCAACCCGCCGAGGTAGCCGACGTCCTGGACCCAGGCGGACTCCTTCGGCGCGTGCGCCGGATCGCAGAGCGAGAGCATGACCGAGCCGGTCGGTGTCTTCTGCGCGTTGCAGCCGTCGCCGACGAGCTCGTCGAGATTCACCGTGGACGCGGCGGCCGAATAGCCCCAGCGCGCACTGGAGAGATAGGAGATCTGGTCGAGCCCGGCCGTGCCGCGCACCGGGAACGCCGAGCCGCTCAGCACGAACTGCGCGAACAGGATGATCGGCAGGATCGTCATGACCTTGTCGGCGTTGCTGGACATGGCCGAAACCAGCAGTCCGAGGGCCATCGCGCTGAGCCCGGTGAGCGAGACAGCGACCGCGATCTCCAGCCGGAAGTCGACGAAGACGACGCCGTGCTTCGGCCCGCCCTGTCTCAGGAGTGCGATATAGGTCAGTGCGAAGGACTCGACGACCGTGATCAGACCGAGAATCAGGGCTTTGCTGACGATGTACGCGATCGCGGACTGGCCGACCGAGCGTTCCCGGGTCAGGATCGGGCGTTCCTTGACGATCTCGCGAATCGAGTTGGAGGCGCCGAGGTAGCTCGCGGCGAGGGTGAGCGCGAGCAGCACCGTCGTCGAGTTGCCCGCGGCCCCGACCGTGCCGGCGACGAGGTTGTCCTTGCCGAACGCGGCCAGCATCAGCAGGCCGAGCACCGGGGCCTGCGCGAATAGCAGCAGCGTATTGCGTTTGTCCGCGCTGATCAGGGCGAGGTAGCGACGGGTCAGGGTACTGAGTTGGCGCCAGACGTGCGGGTTGCGGCGCGGAGCGTCGGGGCTCGCGGCGGCGAGCTGGGCCCGGTCGCGCTGCGCCTTGAGCGGTTCGGCGACGTACTCGCGGCGTACCGAGGAGCCGTCGAAGGCCTGCTTCGCCTCGCCCGGCACGGACTTGTCGAGGTGCTGGAAGACCTCCGGGTACCCGGGCAGCTCGAAGTACTCGAGCGTCGTCTCGGGCGGCCCGAAGTACGCGGTCTGGCCGCCGGGCGCGAGGAACAGCACGCGGTCGCACATGTCGAGGCTCTGGATCGAGTGCGTGACGGTGAGCACGGTGCGTCCGCTGCCCGCGAGGTCGCGCAGCAGCTCCATCACGCTCTTCTCGTAGCCCGGATCGAGGCCGGAGGTCGGCTCGTCCAGGATCAGCAGCGAGGGCCGGGTCAGCAGCTCGATGGCCACCGACGTCCGCTTGCGCTGGCCGCCGGAGAGCCGGGCCACGCGCACGTCGGCCCGGTGCTCGAGGCCGAGCTCGGCCATCACCTCCTCGACCCGGGCCGAGCGGTCGGCGGACGGGACGTCGGGCGGGAAGCGCAGCCGCGCGGCGTAGTCCAGCGCGGACTTGACCGTCAGCTCCGGGTGCAGGATGTCGTCCTGCGGCACGTAGCCGATGCGGTTGCGCAGCTCGGCGTACGAGGCGTAGACGTCGCGGCCGTTGTAGAGCACCGAGCCGCGATCGGCCGGCCGGGCGCCGGTCAGGGCCTTGAGCAGGGTGGACTTCCCGGCGCCGGTGGGTCCGAGGACGGCGAGGAACTGGCCGCCGGACAGCGCGAAGCTGACCTCGTCCAGCAGGACCTTGCGACCGGCGTTGACGGACAGGCCGATCGCGGCGAACGCGGCCTCGCCGGCGTCCACGAACTCCTCGAGCGTGCCGTGCTGCAGCCGCAGCACCGTGTGCCCGACCGCGACCAGCGCCCCCTCGCGCACCTTGGCGCGCCCGGCGACCCGGCGCCCGTCGACGTACGTGCCGTTGTGGCTGCCGAGGTCGACCAGTTCGAAGGAACCGTCGTGCGTGCTGCGCAGTTCGGCGTGGTGCCGGGACGCGAGCAGGTCGTCCACGACGATGTCGTTGTCCAGCGCCCGCCCGATCCGCACCCGGCTGGAGGTGCGGTACGTGCCGGTGAACATGCCCGGCGCGGAACTGCCGCCGGCGAACACCGGCACGGTCGGGGTGTGCGGATCGGTCTCGCCGTGCGGGGCCGGGGGCACCAGGCGTATTCGGCAGCCCCCGTCGTCCGCCCCGAGCCCGAGGATCATCGGCCGGTCCACCGGCAGCCGGGCGACGCGCTGCCCGTCGAGAAAGCTGCCGTTGGACGAGTCGCGGTCCTCGTAGACCCAGCCGGCGCTCTCGCGGCGCAGCACGGCGTGCTGCCGGGACGTGGCCGCGTCCAGCACGACCACGTCCGCGGCGCTGTCCCGCCCGATCGTGACGGGCCGGCTGCCGTCGAAGTAGCGTTCGGAGCCGGCCGGCAGGATTTGGAGAGTAAGCATGTTGACCCGTGTGCCCGGGGAAGCCTCCATGCCGGTCATCCTGACAGCGGATGGCGCCCCGGGCTAGCGGTGGGACGTGAGTGGAACCTCAATGGGACGTCAGTGGCACATCAGTGGCACATCAGTGGCACATCAGTGGCACATCAGCGCACGAAGACCCGAGTACGAAGGCTGAGAGCGTGCAGCGTGCCGCCGATCCAGGTACCGGCCAGACAGACGGTCAGCAAGGCTCCGGCCGCGTCCGAGGGGGTCGCGGCGTGCGGACGGATCGCCGAGAGGATGAAGGACAGCACGACGGCGAGCGTGTAGACGAGCGCGGTCAGGGCGAGGGCGCGGGAGCGCAGGCGGTAGGCGGCGTAGCCGAAGGTGACCGGGCTGAGTAAGCCGAAGGTCGCCAGGGGAATCAGGGCCCAGAGGACGGACAGGAGGATGCGGCCGACGCCGCCGTCGGGGTGGGCGTGGGCGTCGTCGGCCTCGTGGGCGTCGTCGGTCGGCTCGGGCTGAGGCTCGGGAAGGTCCTGGGCCGTGACGTCGTCCCGCTCGCCCAGCCAGGGATCGGCCCCGAGGACCGCCGCGGCGAGCGGGAGCTCCAGCGGCTCGTCCTCGGCGAAGCCGGGCACGAAATCGGCCGCGGATTCCTGGTCGTAGAGGTGCTCGGGCTCTTCGGAGGGCGCTTCGTCGGCGGCGTCGCGGTCCGGCGTACGCAGCGGCGGGAAGTCCAGCGGCTCGTCGTCGGCCTCGATCTCGGCGTCGATCTCGGCGTCGGCCTCCGCTTCGGTCGCCGCTTCGGTCGCCGCTGCCGTGTCGTCCACCGGATCGGTCGCCGTATCGGCGACTGCCTCGGCCGGTTCGACGACCGGCTCAGCCGTCTCCGACCCGGCCACCGCGTCGTCCCACAGCCCCAGCTCCTCCGCGCATTTCTGCAGCGGCAGCAGTGGCAGTCCAGCGTCGCGGATCTTGGTGTAGCGGGCGTCGGCGGGGTCGACCCCGGAGCCGTAGGCGACGTGCGAGACGCGGGCCGAGTAACGCTGCGCGAGCTCGTACCCGGCGGCCTGGGCCCGGTCCCGCAACTCCTGGGCGTCCAAGTAGGTCCCGAGCACCAGCAGCCGCACGCCCTGGCCGCCTCGCTGCCCCGGAATCTCGTCCGTGCCGCGCCGGTCGGTCTGCTGAGGAGAAGTCATGCTGGTCATGTCGATGCAGCGTAGGGGCGGGTTAGGGCCATTCGGCCGAGCCGCCCCACAGATCGATCGTCCATTCACTCGTCCGGCCCAGTCAGCCCGCGGAACGCCCGAGTGAACGGCGGATGTGCAATCGGTCCCCCGAATCCGGTATGGTTTCACTCGTCGCCAGGGAGCACCGCGAAAGCGAAGATCCCGAAGCAACACGCGGACGTGGCTCAGTGGTAGAGCATCACCTTGCCAAGGTGAGGGTCGCGGGTTCAAATCCCGTCGTCCGCTCCAGTAGGTAGTACGACAAGCAGCGCCTGCATCGACGATCGTCAAGTCGATGGGGCGCTGTTTCGCTTTCTCCCTGACGTTTTCCCCGGCAGCGATCATGGTTTTGTGCACGTCTCCCGCCCCGTGCTAGTGTCATGCCTCGTTGAGGACGATTAGCTCAGCGGGAGAGCGCTTCCCTGACACGGAAGAGGTCACTGGTTCAATCCCAGTATCGTCCACAGGTGTTACCGCAGGTCAGGGCCGGTCTCCAGAGGTTGAGGAGACCGGCTTCCTGATTGTTTGTCAGTCCTACGTCACGGGATCTCGTCACCCGGCGGCCATCCTCATTCAACCTGCGGGCACGTCCCCGACCCCGACGCCGCCCTGAAGGCCCTCTACCTCCCCACCGCATCGCCGTGCAAGCCGCCTGCCGGCATCCGCACCCAGGCTGCCCCAGGCGATGCCGCCACTCGTGGATCGACTACACCTGACACATCGGTGTAGAAATTCACCTCCCGTGCTACTGAATAACAGTAGACATATCCTGCAGCATCGAATTGCTGCGGAGCAAACCATACTGCCGGGAATCTGTTATCCGTACACTGTGACGCAATGCCTGGCGGAAATCAGCCCGGGCGCACCCTGGCGGTACTTCGCCACGGCATGCGGGGGTACTGCATGCTCCGGGCACTTGAACAGTGTTTGGGTACCAGGTATATTCATTTTCAATCCGAAACCGCCATGGGCATGCACGGCCACTCTGATCAAGCTGGCCGGCTCGTTGGTTTCGTTGGAACGGGGAGAGGAGAAAGCCGTGGGGTTCAATATTCTCGGCACCCTTGAAGTGAGTCATAACGGACATATCTGCACGCCTACCGCAATGAAGGTCCGATGGACGCTCGCCCTGCTCGTGTGCCGCGCGAACCAGATCGTCGGAGTCAATGCACTGATAGATGAGCTCTGGGGCAGCCAGCCGCCGCGCAGCGCGGTCACGACGGCGCAGACGTACATCTACCAGCTGCGCAAGCTCTTCGAACGGGAGATGCTGGCCAGGCACGGCGAGGAACTGCTCGAGACCCGGCCCCCGGGCTACCTGCTCCGGCTGGACGAGGGCCAGGTCGACGCGGTCCGCTTCGAGCAGCTGGCCGAGGAGGGGCGGGTGCTGTTCGAGCAGGGCAAGCCCGCCCCCGCCGCCGACCGGCTGCGCGCGGCGCTCTCGCTCTGGCGGGGCAGCGCGCTCGAGAACATCCCGGCCGGCCGGCTCCTCGAGGCTCACGTCGTGCACCTCGAGGAAACCCGCCTGCGCGCCCTCGAGCTGCGCATTCGCGCGGACATCATGGTCGGGCGCCACAGGGAGCTGATTCCCGAACTGCGCTCGCTCGTCTCGCAGTACCCGCTGAACGAGTGGCTGCACGGCCAGCTGATCGGCGCGCTGCACCAGTCCGGCCGCAGGGGCGAGGCACTCAGGGCCTTCCAGAAGACGCGTGACGTCCTCAACACCGAGCTCGGCCTCGAACCGTCGGCCGCGCTCCAGCATCTCCAGCACCGGATCCTCAACGCCGACGATCCGACCACCTCGGCCGACCACTTTTCCGAGATCCCCGTGGCTCTGCACTGAGCTGAGCCGAGCAGACCAACGCAGAGTCGGGACCGGCGCCGCCCGGCTCGCAGTACTCGTCCTCGCTAACGTCCAGCACCGTCCGCTCGCTCGGCGAAGAGCTCGCTCGTTTCGCGCCGCAGCCCTGGCGCACGGGCCGGTCGACCGCAGACCTCCGATGACTGTGGTCGTTCGCGCGGCGGGGTGATATCAGCGCAAACCGCTTATCCCGTCCGCTGCCCATGGGGAAGGCAGCGGGGCACTAACGGAATTCTGCTTTCAGCGCACATCTTCTTCGAGGACGCGCGCGTACCGGTGAGCGCTGAGACTTTGGGAAGTTTTAGCGCTCACCGAGATCCATATTCTTCTTACGGAACGCTCGAATTAATTCGGCTTGCCGCAACGACGCGCCACGCATTCCTCACGTTGTACAAATCCGCTACGCCACGGAAACAATGCGGCTGGACCCGCTCCGTCAGGCTCGATCTTGGACAGCCTCGAACCATTCCTCGGCGACCTTGATCGACGTGTTTCCAAACGCGATCTGGTTCAGCACGTATCGGTAGACCGGCGTACGCGAGACCAGGCCGGCCGCCCTGGGCCGCAGCACGGAGGAGACGCGCCCGGTGGAGAGCATCGCGCCGCTCTGGATCCGCTGGATTCGGTCCACCCGGCCGATGTCCCGGCGCCTCAGGTCCGCGAACCGGATGAGCGCCGCGTCGCCATCCCCACCGTCGCGCACGGCTCCGACCAGGGCCGGATGCAGCGCGACCGCGTCCTGAACCGCGAGGTTGATTCCCTGGGCCCCGATGGGGCTGTGCGTGTGGGCGCTGTCGCCGATCAGCACGAGGCCCGGACGCACCCACGCGTGCGCGCCGCCCGCGAACACATCGAGCAGGGAGAGGTCCTTGAGACCGGTGATCCGCGCCTCGACCCGGTCCGCGTACTGCGGGGCCGCGCGGCCGATCAGCTCCTTGACCCGGTCGATGCCCTGCGCGGCCAAGCCCTGGTACGACTGGTGCGGAAGCGTCCAGCCCAGTTGTACGTCTCCGTCCGGCGTGGCGTAGGACAAAAGCGGACTGCCGCCCGCCCGGAACACCTGCACCTCCCGGAGCGGCTCGCCGACCGCGGGCAGCTTGAACCAGATCACGTCCTGCTTGAACACGTCCCGGCGACCGGACTCCATCCCCGCCAGCCGGCGCACCGCCGAGTACCTCCCGTCGGCGCCGACCAGCCAGCGCGCCTGGATCTGAACCGTGCCCCGGGGGCCGGCGGCCACCGCGCCGCGCACCCGGCCGCCGTCCTGGACGAGGTCGTTGACCTTGTACCCGGCGAGGTATTCGAACCCGTCATACCTCTGACAGTGCTCGAGCAGTTCGGCGAGGAGGTTGGCCTGCGGGAGCGCGAGCAGGCAGTTGAAGGGGCCCGGGAGCCTGCGGTAGTCCGCATCGATCAGCACCCGCCCCCGCTCGATAAGCTGGAACCCGGTGTGCTCGCGGCTGCCGCGTTCGCGGGCGCCCGAGAGCACGCCGAGCCCGTCGAGCAGCGCCATCCCGGCCGGCTGGAGGATCTCGCCCCGGTATTCCCGGCGCAGCGACGGCGACCGTTCGAGCACCGCCACCCGAACGCCCGACCGGGCCAGCAGCAGGGCCAGGGTGAGTCCGGCGGGGCCGCCGCCCACCACGCACACATCCGTCTCGATCAGCACCGCGTCCCTCGTCTCCCTCGGATCCGATCCCCTGCCGGTCACCCGCGCACGACCGCGGCGGAGAGCGCGGCGGCGTCGAGGCCCCCCTCCCTGGCGAGCTGCTCCAGCGGCGCGACCAGCTGCGCCGGGGTCGGCAGCGCGGCGATCCGCGCACGCAGCCGGTCAGCGGCGTCCGCCCTGCCCAGCGGGTCCTCGAGCAGTTCCGCGACGGCCGCGCCGATCTGCGCGGCGGTCGCGGTCAGTCCGGGCAGCACGGCCACCGCCCCGGACAGGCCGAGGCGCTCGCTGATGGCGATCTGATCGTCGGTCAGCGCGAGCGCGAGCTGCGGGACGCCCATCGCCGCGGCCGTCATCAGGACATTGCCGCCGCCGTGGTGGACGATCGCCGTGCAGCCGCGAAGCGCCAGGTGCAGCGGGAAGCCGCACAGCACGCGTGCCTGGGGCGGCAGCGTGCCGAGGGCCCGCACCTGCGCCTCGTGCGCGATGAGGAGCAGTTCCGCCCCGGAGTCCACGACCGCGTCCACCGCGTGGCGCAGGGCGGTCACCCGCGTGCCGAACACGCCGGCCGCCGAGCCGCCCCAGAAGACGCACACCCGGGGCTTGGCCGCCTCGTCCAGGGTCCAGGCCGGCATCTCGCCCGGGCCGTTGTAGGGCAGATACCTGACGGGGATGCGCAACGCGTCGCCGAGCGGCGGCAGGGCCGGCGCCGGCGACGGGTCCATCACGTACTCGATCTGCTCCCTGCTCCAGGAGGCGACCCCGTGGCGGCGGAAGGACCCGGTGGGATCGGGCGGGCCGAGGTGGTCGAGCGCGGGGATGGTCTCCCTGACCCCGTACAGCCCCGGCGGGTGGTAGACCGCCGGCGCTCCGGCGATCCGGGCGGCCAGCGCCCCCTCCTGGGTCATCAGATCGTGGAAGACGAGCGACGGCCGCCAGGCCTTGGCGACCCGCACGGCCGCGTCGAAGCTCCGGGTGTAGACGGCGGAGAGGTCCTCCCACATATCCGCCTGCAGCGCCCTGACGTCGAGGCCGTCCAGGCTCTCGAGCCGCTCGCCGGTCAGCGGGTGCAGCGGCAGCGGCAGGCCGGGCAGGATCCGGGTGCCCTCGAAGCTCTTGACCAGATACCCGAGCCTGGCCAGGCTCATCATGTCCGCGCCGGCCAGCACCGGAACCGGAACCAGGCCGGCCCGGCTGATCGCGTCGGCCTGCTCCGGCGGGCAGGCGTACCGAACGTCGTGGCCGGCCGCCTGCAACGCCCAGGCCATCGGCACCGTGCAGAAGTAGTCGCCGACCCAGTTCCCGGTCGCGAACAGTACTCGCATGTCCAGCCCTCCACAGTCCGCCTGCGAACGGCGCCCCCGGCCGGGAGCCCGGCAGTACCCGACCATGCTCGCCCGGCCGCCTTGGGTACCCTTCGAGCAGCGGTCGAGTGCGACGCGGCGCCGGTGCGGCTAAGCCGCTGACCTGCGCAGATGACTCAGAGTGCGGCGACGTCCGGGGCGTCGAGCCCGCCGGTGCGCGCCAGTGTCTCGAGCGTCTTGACCAGCCGGGCCGGCGAGGGCTTGGCCGCCAGCTCCGCGCACACCGCGCGCGCCGCTCCGGTCGGCCGCTGACCGGTCAGCACCTCCAGCGCCCCGGCGCGGACCCGTTCCGGCTCCGCGCGCAGACCGCGCAGCGCCACCACCGCTCCGGTGCGCGCCATCCGCGTGCTGACCGTGTACTGCTCGTCGTTGAGCGCCAGGGCGAGCTGGGGCACGCCGAGCGCGGCCGCGGTCATCAGCCCGTTCACGCTGCCGTGGTGCACGGCCGCCGTGCACGTCGCGAGCAGCAGCCGCAGCGGGAAGTTCCGCAGCACCCTTACCTCGGCGGGCAGCTCGCCGATCGCGTCTGCCTGGCCGCTCCCGGTGGTGAGCACGATCTCGGCGCCCTCATCGAGCAGCGCCCCGATCGCCGCGCGCAGGGCCGGGACCGAATCCGCCTCGGCTCCCGACGAGTTGCCCCACAGCACGCTGACCCTGGGCCGTTCCGGCGGCCGCGCCAGCCAGTCCGGCAGCGCGCCGGGACCGTTGTAGGGCACGTACCGTTCCGGCAGGCGCCGGGCCTTTCCGGTCGGCGGAGCGGCCGCCGTCGGCGAGGTGTCGATCACGTATTCGATCTGGGTCCCGCTCCACGGCTCCCGTCCGTATCTCGGGAAGGAGCCCGACGGGTCTCCGTCGCCGAGGTCGACCCCGGGTTCCGTCTCCACCGTGCCGAAGAGCCCGGGCGGATGGTAGACGGACGGCACACCGGTGAGCATCGCGGCGAGGGCGCCCTCCGGGGTCATCAGGTCGTGCACCACCAGATCGGGGCGCCAGTCGCGGGCCAGCTCGACGGCGCCGTCGTAGCTGCGCCTGACCGCCGCGTCGGAGCGGGCCCAGAAGCGTTCCGCCTCGGTCTCGACGTCGAAGTCCGCCAGGCTGCGCACCGGTCTGCCGGTGTAGGGATGCAGCGGAAGCCCGGGCGCCGTGCGCCTGCCCTCGACCGCCTCGGCGTAGTTCATCATCCTGACCATGGTCGGCATGTCCAGGCTGTCGAGCACCGGCACCGGAACGAGGCCGGCCGCGCTGACCGGGACGCGCTGGCCTTCGGTGCACGCCACCCGCACCTCGTGTCCGGCCGCCTGCAGCGCCCAGCCCAGCGGCACCATGCAGAAGTAGTGCCCGCGCCAGTCCGAGACCGTGAACAGCACCCGCATCAGGAGCCTGACCCAAGGTGGGGGCCGCCCGCGGCCAGCCGCTCCAGCGTCTCCACCACGTCCGCGGGACTCGGCTGCGCCGCCAGGTCCGCCTGCAGCGCTCGGGCGGCCTCCGCCAGGGACGGCTCTGCCAGCAGGGCGGCGACGGCATCCCCGACGGAGTCGCGGTCGGCCGCGAGTCCGGGAAGCGTCAACGAGGCTCCGGTCGGCTCCATCCGGCGCCCGAAGACGATCTGGTCGCCGTTCAGGGCCAGGCCGAGCTGGGGCAGTCCGGCGGCGGCCGCGTTCAGGTAGCAGTTGTCGCTCCCGTGGTGGATCAGGGCGTCGCTCGTCTCCAGCAGCAGATGCAGCGGGGAGGCGACCAACGGCCGGACCGAGGGCGGCAGCTCGCCGAGCGCGTCGACCTGCCGCGCGCTCGCCATCAGGATCACCTCGGCGCCCTCCGCGGCGGCGGCTTCGATCGCGTATCGCAGCGCCGGAACCTCCGGCCCGAACACGCTGGTGGCCGAGTTGCCCCAGAGCACGCAGACGCGGCGGCGTCCGGCGGGCCGCCGACCGGCCCACTCCGGCGGCCCGCCCGGTCCGTTGTAGGGGATGTAGCGGATCGGCAGCCGCCGGGCGGAACCCAGCGGCGGAACCGCCTTGCCGGGCGAGGGGTCCACCGCGTACTCGATCCGCCCCCGGTCCCAGGGCCCCACGCCGTACCGTTCGAACTCGTCCACCGGGTCGGCGGCCCGCAGGTCGAGGCCGGGCTCGTCTTCCACCGTGCCGAACAGTCCGGGGGCGATGTAGACCGAGGGCACGCCGAGCACCCGCGCGGCGAGCGCGCCCTCCGCGGCCAGCACGTCGTGCATCACCAGATCGGGCCGCCACAGCCGCGCGTACCGCACCGCGCCGTCGCACTTGCGCCGCGTCGCCGTCTTGGCCGCCGTCCAGAAGCCCGGCGCCTCGACCCGCATGTCCACCTCGGTCAGGCTTCGCATCGGCCGTCCGGTGAGCGGGTGCAGCGGCAGGCCGGGGAGGGTGCGGTTGCCCATCACCGCGTCCGCGTAGAGGGTCATCCGCGCCAGCGCCGCCACGTCGGGACCGCCGCCGTCGAGGACCGGCACCGGAGTGAGCCCGGCCTGATTGACCGCCTCCGCCTGCCCGGTCGAGCAGGCGACCCGCACCTCGTGCCCCGCCGCCTGCAGCGCCCAGCCGAGCGGCACCATGCAGAAGTAGTGCCCGCGCCAGTCGGAGATCGTGAACAGCACCCGGCTCATCCTCGTCCCGCCTTTCGTGTTCCGGGGCCGGCCCCGGCCAGCTTCTCCAGCACCGGCACCAGTTCGTGCGGCGTGGGGTGCGCGGCGATCTCGGCCCCCAGCCGCCGCGCGGCCGAGCGGTACCGGGAATCGGTCAGGACCCGGTCGAGCGCCGAGGCGATCTCGCCCGGGCCGGCCGTCAGCCCGGCCAGCATCTCCACGGCTCCGGTGCGCGCCATGCGGCGGCCGAAGACGACGTGGTCGGCGCTGAGCGTCAGGGCCAGCTGCGGCAGCCCCGCCGCGGCCGCATTCATCAGGCTGTTGGCTCCGCCGTGGTGGATCACCAGGTCGCTGTGCTCGAGCAGCAGATGGACGGGGAAGCCCTGGAGCACCCGTACCGAGCCGGGCAGCTCGCCGAGCGCCCCGGCCTGCTGCGGGCTCGCGGTCAGCACCACCTCGGCCCCGGTGGCGACCGCCGCCTCCACCGCATACCGCAGAGTCGGCACGTCCAAGCCGTACATGATGCTCGCCGAATAGCCCCACAGCAGGCAGATCCGGCCGCCCCGCGGCCGCCGGGCGAGCCAGTCCGGGACGGCGCCGGGCCCGTTGTAGGGGATGTATCGGACCGCCAGCCTGCGCGCCGAGCCGTGCGGCGGCAGCGCCGACTCGGGCGACGGGTCGAGAACGTGCTCGATCTGCGACCGGTGCCAGGGCTCGGCGCCGTGCCGGGCGAAGGATTCCGAGGGATCCTCGAGGCCGAGGTCGACTCCCGGCTCGGTCTCCGCCGCGCCGAACAGGCCCAGCGAGTGGTAGACGGCCGGAACCCCGCCGAGCCGGGCGACCAGCGCCCCCTCGGGAGTCATCAGGTCGTGCACCACCAGATCCGGCGCCCAGCTGCGACCGAACTCGACGGCGGCGTCGAAGCTGCGTTCCAGGGCGGTGACGCAGTCGGCCATGAACCGGGCGCTCTCGCGTTCGATGTCGAACTCGGCGAGGTCGGCCACGGGTTCGCCGGTGAACGGATGCAGCGGTGGGCCGCAGGGCCCGCCGTCGCCCGCCACCGCCTCCTGATAGCGCGTCAGCATCGCCCACCGGTTCAGGTCGGGGCCGTCCAGCACCGGCACCGGCACCAGTCCGGCCCGCCCGACGTGGACGCTCTCGGCGGGCGGGCAGGCGACCCTGACCTCGTGCCCGGCCGCCTGCAGCGCCCAGCCCAGCGGAACCATGCAGTAGTAGTGCCCGCGTGCGTTCGAAGCGGTGAACAGAACCCGCATCCGGACCTCCTGTGCGTGTGCCTCGGCCGGTCCGCGCCTAGGGCTTCGCGGGCGGGGCGAGGTAGCGTCCGAGCGCGAGGCCGGGCGGCCCCGCGAGCGCCCGTACCGGCGAGGGCGAGCCGAAGTGGTCGTCGGCCGCCCGCTTGACTCCGGGCAGCTTGACCAGGACCCCGTCGACGGCCGCGGGGTCCGCGTAGTCGTCCAGGATCAGTGCGCCGCCGGGGACGAGGCGGGGCACGCACTCGCGCAGGGAGACCGCGGTCGAGGAGTACAGGTCGCCGTCGAGGTAGCCGAAGGCGATCCGGTCGGGCAGCCGGGCCGCGAGGGTGTCCTCGAACCAGCCGGGGTGGTAGAGCGGCTCGGCCTTGCCCCAGGCGCGGAAGGTCGCCGCGACGTCCTGCACGGTGGCGGCCAGCACGCCGCGCGGCAGGACGATCTCATCGGCCTCCGTCGACTCCGGCAGCCCCTCGAAGGAGTCGAAGACGTGGATCTCCCGGTTCTCGCCCAACGCGTCGAGGACCGCGCGCATCCACAGCGTCATCGCGCCGCGGAAGCACCCGAGCTCCACCACCGGCCCGGGCACCGCGTCGGCCGCGATCCGTTCGAGCTCCGCCCGCACGTACGCCAGCCGGTCCGGGTCGACGGTCTCGCCGTGGTGCGACAGAATCCAGGACCGCAGGTCTTCGAGCGGCCCGGCCGCGACGGGGGCGCTCACGGCGCCGTGTCCTGGACGGGGCGCGTTCTGGGTGTGCTCATCCTGATCGCCTCCTTGACGGGAATGTGTTCGGCCGCCGCGCTTCCGGTCGCGGCCAGCCGTTCCAGCAGCGGGACAAGGTCGGCCGGCGCCGGGCTCGCGGCCATCCCGGCCGCCGTCTCCCGCGCGGCCGCGCGGAAGCGCGGGTCGGCCAGCAGGGCCCTGATCGTCTGTTCGATCTCCGCGCGCCCGGCGCTGAGGCCGGGCAGCACCCGGCCCGCGCCGGTGCGCGCGAACCGCTCGCCGATGATCTGCTGATCGTCGGTCAGGCCCAGGGCCAGCTGCGGCAGCCCGGCCGCGGCGGCAGTCATCAGACCATTGACACTGCCCTGGTGGATGACCAGATCGCAGCCGCCGAGCAGCAGGTGCAGCGGGAAGTTCTCGAGCACCCGCACCGTCGGCGGCAGCGGGCCGAGCCCGGCCACCTGCTCGCGGCCGGCCGTGAGCAGGAGTTCCGCGCCCAGCGCGAGCACGGCGTCGACGGCGTGCCGCAGCGCGGGCACCCGCGGCCCGAAGATCGCGGTGGCCGAGTTGCCCCAGATCAGGCAGACCCGCGGGCGGGTCGGGCGCTCCAAGGTCCACATCGGCATCGCGCCGGGCCCGTTGTAGGGCACGTACCGCACCGGGATGCGCAACGCGGAGCCGAAGGGCGGGGCGACGGCGGCGGGCGAGGGGTCGAGGGCGTACTCGATCTGCGATCGATCCCACGGTTCGATCCCATGGCGCTGGCAGGCGCCGCCGGGATCGTCCGGGGTCAGCTCGGTGCCCGCCTCCTCGCCCTCCTCGGCCGTCCCGAACATCCCCGGGGAGTGGTAGACGGAGGGCACCCCGGCGACCCTGGCGGCCAGGGCGCCCTCCGGGGACATCAGGTCGTGCACGACGAGCGCGGGCCGCCAGTTCTCCACCAGGCAGACGGCCGCGTCCGTGTTGCGCCCGAAGATCTTCCGGCACTCCTCCCAGAACGCCGGAGACTCGCCCGCCACGTCGAACTCGGCCAGGTCGCGGACCGGTCGGCCGGTTAGCGGGTGCAGGACGGGCGGGCTCGCGGGAGCGTTCGGCGCGGCGCACGCCTGCGCGTACCTGGCCATCCGCTCCATCCGCATGATGTCGAGCGCCTCGAGCGACGGCACCGGGACGAGGCCCGCGTGCCGGATCGGCTCGGACTGCTCGGGCGAGCAGGCCAGGCGCACCTCGTGGCCCGCGGCCTGCAGGGCCCAGGCGAGCGGCACGAGGCAGAAGTAGCTGCCCCGCCAGCTCGTGGTCGTGAACAAGACCCGCATTCCGCTCTCCTGTAAAGAGTTCTCTTTCCGCTGCCGACCGCGCGTCAGCCGGTTCCGGCCTCGGTCAGCACCACGAGGTCGATCCGGCCGAGGATGGCCGTGACCTTGGCCCGCGCGAGCGCGTCCTGGGCCGGGTCGCGGACGTCGGCCTTGACGGCGATCGCCTGCCCGCCCTCGTCCTCGATGGCCCGTACCAGGTCCCGGGCGGCGGTGAAGGCGTCCCGGTAGACCACCGCGATCGCGGCGCCGTGCCGGGCCAGCACCCGGGCGGCCTGCGACCCGGAATCGACGGGGCCGGCGGCCACCAGCGCCACCGTGCCCTTCAGCGGGGAATCCGTCATGTCAGACAACTTCGTCTCCACGGTTCGAGGATTACTGGTGACCGGTACGAGCCGGGGGGCCGCGCCGGGGCGGGCGGCTCAGCCCCGTGCCGCGAGCACGTGGGCGGCGTACGCGGCGGCGTTGACGTCGAACTGGAGCGCCGCGTGCCCGGCCGCCGCGTTCACGTCCCGCCAGGCGCGCTGGACCGGGCTGGCCTCGTCCTGGGCCCGCGCCCCGCCGGCGCGGAAGAGCCGGTCCACCGCCGAGACCAGCAGCTCGGCCGAGACCGCGTGGTCCCGGTGGCTGCGTGCCACGGCCGCGGCGGGCACCGCGCCGCCCCGGTCCGCACCGGCCGCGACGGCTTCGATCAGCAGCCCCACCGCGTCGATCTCGGCCGAGGCGCGGGCGAGGGCCGCCTGCACGCTCGGCTTCTCCCGCGCGGGTGCCAGCCGGCCCTGGCTGACCTCTTCCTTCCCGGCCATCCAGTCCGACCAGTAGCGCAGCGCGCCGCGCGCCGCGCCCAGCGCGGGCGCGATCATCGTCAGACCATTGACCAGCCGGAACGGCAGCGCGTGGCACGGCGCGGAGGGCGGCGGCGGCGTTCCGGCGAGCAGCCGGTGCTGGAGGAACGTGCGATGCGCGGGCACGAAGACGTCCGCCGCCTCGACGGTGTTGCTGCCGGTGCCCCGCAGGCCCACGTTGCGCCACGAGTCGAGGACGGCGAAGTCCGCACGCGGCACCGCGAGGAAGCGCAGGCGCCGCTCGTCCGCGGTGAGGTCCCAGCCGGTGAGCAGGACCCAGTGCGCATGGTCGACGCCGCTGACGAACGGCCAGCGGCCGGTCACCCGCCAGCCGCCGGGGGCCGGGGCGAGCGTTCCCGAGGGCACCACGCCGGCGCTGATCCTGGTGCGCGGCCCTCGTTCCCACAGCTCCTGCCTGCCCTCGACCGGCAGGTACGCCGCGATCCTGGCGTGCGAGGCGTAGAGCGAGGCGCACCAGCCGGCCGAGGCGCAGCCCTCCGCCAGCGCGGCGACCGCCTCCACGTACTCGGCGAAACCGCCGGCCGCCCCGCCGTGTTCGAGCGGCGCGAAATGCCCGGGGAAGCCCGCCTCGGTCAGCGCCTCGACCGCCTCGGGCGCGAGTCGGCGCCCGCTCTCCGACCGGTTCGCGAGGCGGGCCGCGACCAGCGCGGCGGACCTGGCCCGCGCCACCAGACCGGATTCGCCCGGCGGCGCCGGATCGCTCAGGACCGGCGGCGCGTCCGCACTGTGCATCAGGGTGCTGTCAGTCATGGGAGCTCCTCGGGGGCGGTCCAGCGGATCAGGCGCGGTCGGCGATGAACAGCCGGTGCATCACGCCTTCGCGCGCGTACACCTGCGGCTCGGAGAAGCCCGCGGAGGTCAGCATGCCGCGGTAGGTGCCGACGGAGTGCGACTCGCCCTGCGCCGACTGGATCAGCATGATGACGGAGAACATGAAGGGCAGCGGCTCGGTCTCCGGGGTCTCGCCCTCGTCGTACGTGTGCCCCACCACCGCGATCCGGCCGCCCGGCTTCAGCACGCCGGCCAGCCTGGTGAGCAGCTCGGTCGCGCGGCCGGCGGAGAAGTGGTGCAGCACGTTGGTCAGCAGGACGAGATCGTAGGGCCCGCCCAACGGCACCTCGAACATGTCGCCCGGGATGTACCCGACCCGGTCGGCCAGCCCGAGCCGCTCCGCGTTGCGCCGGGTCACCTCGAGCACGTTGGGCCAGTCCACGCCCCAGATCCGGACGCCGGGTGCCCGCTGGGCGAGGTTGAAGCCGTAGCCGCCGTGGCTGCACGCGACATCGAGGACGTCGACCTGCTCCCGCGCCCGCGCCCAGTCGCCCAGCTGCTCGGCCATCAGCACGGCCGCGCCGTTGTTGAACCAGGACGTGTGCTGGGCGAAGTCCATCCAGTAGTCGAACTCCGGGGTGAGCGCGTCCGTGTCCATCACGGAGCCGCCCTTGCGGACCGCCTCGGCCAGCCGCTTCTGCGCGTCCCACTCCCAGTCGCCGGCGCCGAGCTTGACCGCGCCGCCGAAATACCGGTCTCCGGTACTCAGCAGGTAGGGCTCGGTACCCTCGACGAGGCGGTAGCCGCCCTCGCCGGTGCGGGCCAGGCCGATAGCGGCGAGCGCGTCGAGCAGGATGCGCGTGCCCCGTTCGCTCGCGCCGACCCGGTCGGCGACCGTGGCGGCGTCGACCGGCCCCGCCGCCAGGTGGTCGAACACCCTGAGCTCGAAGCCGGCGCGCAGCAGGCTCGTCTTGACGTAGCCGCGAAGCATGTCGTGCAGCCCCAACGGATTCCAGGTGGGCCTTTCAGCGTTCGCCATCGTCGTTCCCTCCATCGGTCCTCCGCGTGCGGTCGCCGCGCCCGGCGGATACTTCCAGCCCGGCCTCGAGGTCGGTTCAAGCTCCGCTGCGGGCCGGCTCGGGCCGCCGGCGCGCGCCCGGGCGCCGGCCGTCTCCGCCGGGGTTCGAGGGGTCCTCGACCGCCGCGCTGGAAGCTGGGCGCCCGCCCTGGCCGCGCGAGGCGCCCGGGCGGGTCCGGAGGAGAGGCGGCCGAACGTGGCGCAGGACAACATCCCGGTGCTGATCGTCGGCGGAGGCCTGGTGGGCCTGTCCGCCGCGGTGTTCCTCGGCGGGCTCGGCGTTCGACCCCTGGTGGTCGAGCGGCATTCGGGCACGTCGCTGCTGCCCAAGGGCCGCGGCCTCGACGTGCGGTCGATGGAGCTGCTGCGCACCGCGGGCCTCGAGGACGCGATCCGCGCGGCTCCGCCCTCGGTGCTCGCGCACTACGCCGAGATCGCCCGCGGATCCACCCTGGCCGGCCCCGAATCCTTCCGCTCGACCCGGCCGTCCGCCGACTCGAGCGCCGGGCTGAGCCCCTGCGGCCCGGTGATGATGGATCAGAACGTGCTCGAGCCGATCCTGCTCGACAGGGCGCGGGAACTCGGCGCCGAGGTGCGCTTCGGCACGGAGCTCGTCTCCTTCGAGCAGGACGGGGACGGTGTCCGGGCCCTGTTGCGGGACCGCCGCGCCGGGACCGAGCGCACCGTCGTCGCGCGGTATCTGCTGGCGGCGGACGGCCACGGCTCCCGCGTCCGGCAACGGCTGGGCATCGGCGTGCGGCACCTGGGCGAGGCGGAGCACTTCGTCAACATCCCGTTCGAGGCCGACCTGACCGTCCCGCTGCGCGGGCGCCGACTCGCGCTGTGCTACCTGGACCGGCCCGAGCCCAAGACCATGCTCACCCGCCTGGAGCGCGACGACCGCTGGGTGCTGATGGTGCCGTACCGGCCCGGGCACGGCGAATCCCCGGCGGACTACACCGAGGCGCGCTGCCTCGACCTGATCCGCCAGGCGATCGGCGCGGACGGGGTGCGGGTCGACCTCATCACCGACCTGTTCGGCGAGGACGGGGCCGCGCCTGCCTGGGAGCTGGCGTGCTGGGTCGCGGACGAGTTCGACCGCGGCAGGGTCCTGCTGGCCGGGGACGCCGTCCACGTGACGCCGCCCGCGGGCGGGCTCGGCGGGAACGTCGGCATCCAGGACGCGCACAATCTCGCCTGGAAGCTCGCCTACGCGGTGCGCGGCCTGGCCGGCCCCGGCCTGCTCCGGACCTTCGCGCGGGAACGGCGCCCGATCGCGCAGGCCGCCTGCGACTACTCGATCCGGCGGCAGCGCAGCCGCGCGTCGGGCGGCGGAGACTCGACGGTCGAGCTCGACCCGGTGACGCTGGCCCTCGGCTTCCGCTACCCGGTGCCCGGCGCGGCCCCGGACGGGAGCGGCGAACCCGGGCTCTTCATCCGCCCGGGCGCTCCCGGCGCACCGCTCGGCACCCGCGCCCCGCATCTTCCGGTGAAGACGGACACCGCGGCCGCCTCCACCATCGACCTGTTCCTGGACCGCTTCACCCTGCTGGCCGGACCCGCGGCGCAGCGGTGGGCCCGGGCGGCGCGGCGGGCGGGCGGGGACGTCGGCGCCCCGCTCGCCGTCCACCGGATCGGCGCGGACGTCATCGACCTCGAAGACCGCTTCGGCGCCGCGTACGGGGTCGGGCCCGCGGGCGCCGTGCTCGTACGCCCGGACGGCGTCGTGTGCTGGCGCTCAGGACCGGATCGGGCCCCGGATGCCCGAACGGTCGCGGACGCCCTGCGCACGGCGCTCGACCTGCCCCGACTCCCCAGCTCAGACACCCGAGAGGCGATCGAATGACAGCGACGACCGACGAAGCGGAACCGGCGATGGCCGATGGGCCCGATCCCGCCGCGGACCTCGATCCCGGGCTCCGCGCACCCTTGCGCCTGCACGCGCTCGCCTACGGACTCGGCGTGTCCGCGGCCGTGGTGGCGGCGGCGCGCCTCGGCGTCGCCGACGCCCTCGGCGAGGAGCCCGCCGGGGCCGAGGAGCTCGCCGAGGCGCTGGGCGTCAACGGCAGCTCGCTGACCCAGCTGCTCCGCGCCCTCTCCTGCCACGGCGTCTTCGAGCAGGCGTCCGGGCACCGGTTCCGGCACAACGAGCTGTCCCGGCTGCTGCGCGCCGACGAACCGGGCAGCCGCCGGGACATGGTCCTGCTCGCCGGGGCCCCGTTCGCCTGGAAGGTGTGGTCCGGGCTCGACGAGGCGGTGCGCACCGGCGAGAGCGTGTTCCCGGCGTTCTTCGGCAAGGACCTGTTCTCCTATCTCACCGAGGACGATCCGGAGTCGGGGCGCGTCTTCGACCGCGCCATGGCGTCGAACGCCCAGGCGGGCGCCGCGGTGGTGGCCCGGCTCGACGTGGGCGGGGCACGGCTCGTGGCCGACCTCGGCGGCGGGCAGGGCGGCGTGCTGCGCGGCCTGCTCGAACGGCACGGGGAGCTGCGCGGAATGCTCGTCGACTTCCCCAAGGTGCTCGCCGCGGCCGACGCCGTGCTGCGGCCCGGCGGTGCGCTCGCCGACCGGTGCCGGCTGGTCCCCGCGGACTGCCGCGAGTCCGTGCCGGGCGGGGCCGACCTGTATCTGATGAAGCACGTGCTGCACATGTGGGACGACGAGACCGCGCGCTCCGTGCTGCGCAACCTGGCCGCGAGCGCGGGTCCGGGGGCGCGGGTGGCAGTGGTCGAACAGCTCCTCGACACCGCTCCGGACCCCGGGATCGCCACCACGATGGATCTGCTCATGCTGGTGAACCTCGGCGGTCGGGAGCGCACCGAGGCGGAGTTCGCGGAGCTCTTCGCGCGGAGCGGGATCCGGCTGGACGCGGTGGAGCCGACCGGCACCGCGGCCCATCTCATCCTCGGCACGGTAGAGAGCTGAGACCCCACGCGTACGGCCCGGGCGACGGCGTCGCCCGGGCCGTACGCGTTCCGTTCCGTCAGGCGCGAGCCGGCGCCGCGGCGCGCTCCGGGGCCTGCCGCGCGCGCTCCTCGTCGGTGAGAGCGAGATGCGGCATCGCCACCCGCAGCAGCCACGGCGCCATCATCGAGGTGGTGATGGCGACCAGGACGACCACCGTGTATCCGGCCGTGTCGAGCACGCCGAGCTGGACGCCGACGGTGGCCACGATGATCTGGACGACTCCGCGGGCGTTGAGCCCGGCGCCCAGGGCGAAGCCCTCCCACCGGGAGAGCCGGCTGAGCCTGGCGCCCAGCATGGCCCCCGCGAACTTCCCGGCGACGGCGGTGGCCAGCAGCGCGAGACCGGCCAGCGCCACGGCGGGTCTGGCGAGCAGGGCCACGTTCGTCCGCAGCCCGGCCAGGGCGAAGAACACCGGGGCCGGCACCGCGAGCACGAAGGTGCGCAGCGGTGCCAGCTGCTCGTGTGCCAGGGGCCCGCTCGAGCCGATCAGGATGCCGCACACGAACGCTCCGAACGTCGCCTCGAGCCCCAGGGACTGGGTCGCCGCTCCGGCGGCCAGCAGCAGCACGGTCGCCGCGGTGACCACCGACACGGCCTGACCAGTCCGCTCCGCCTCGCGCAATACGAGACGCACGACGCGCCGCCCGACGGTCGCGGCGACGAGGAACACGGCCGCGAGGTACCCGACGCCGCGTACGACCGTCCCGGTGTGGATCCCGGTGGTGGCCAACGCCGAAACCAGGCCGAGCAGCGCCCAGCCCACCGCGTCGTCGACGAGCCCGGCGGTGAGGATCATCCGCCCCACGTCGCGCTTTTCCAGCCGCATGTCGATCAGGATCCTGGAGATGACCGGAATCGCGCTCACACTCATGGCGACCCCGATGAACATCGCGAAGGCGCCGCGGCCGCCCGCCGAGAGCGCGTTCGGCAGCGCCAGGCCGGCCAGCACCCCGAGGGCGAGCGGGACGACGAGCCCGCAGATGCTCACCCTGGCCGCGGTTCCGGCGTTGCGCCGGATCAGCGCGAGATCCAGCTGCGCGCCGCTGATTCCGACCAGCAGCAGCACGCCGACCTGCCCGACCGCTTCGAGCAGGACGAGCTGGTGCGGGTCGTGCTGCGGAAGCAGGCCACTGTACCTGGCGGGCAGCCGGCCGAGCAGGGAGGGCCCGAGCACCACGCCGACCAGCAGCTCGCCGACCACGGCGGGCGCGCCAAGACGCACGGCCGCGCGGCCGAAGAGGTGGGCCAGCGCCAGCAGGCCGGACAGTTGGAGGAGGAAGAGGAGCAGTTGGTGCGAGCTGAGCGGGTCCGTGGACACGCCGGTGGCGAGTGCGTCTCGCATGGTCTGATCCAGTCTCCCTGCCGGAGTGCGGGTATCGGGGGCCGCTAGAAGGCCGGCTTCGCGGTCGAGGCCTTCAGCTCGCCGAGATAGGGCCGCCAGAGGTGGTCGGGATCCGCCTCCACGGCCTTGAGGATCTCCCGCATCGCCGTCAGCGCCCTGGGCTCCTCCTCGTCGTACACGTCGCCCTGGAGCAGCTTGAGCACGTCGAGGCGGTACCTGGGGTCTTGTACGAACGCTGTGAACAGGATGTTGAGGCGGTAGTAGATCGAGATGAACTCGTACCAGTTCGCCACCGCGCGCCGCAGCCGCGTGGTGTAGCGCGCGAAGGCCTGCTCGCCGAAGTCGCCGGCCTCGGCCGCCTCGACGATGTCCGCGCAGGCGAGCCTCGCGCTGTTGAGCGCGACGCTCACCCCGCTGGAGAAGATCGGGTCGACGAACCGGGCCGCGTCGCCGATCAGCACGAAGTTGTCCCCGCTGACCTGCCGCATGCCGTAGCTGTAATCGCCTTCTGATTTGAAGGGGCGGACCTGCTCGCAGTCCCTGAGCGCGCTGAGGAGTTCGGGGCGGCTGGCCACCGAGTCCCAGAAGAACTTGTCCCGGTCGTCCTTGGACGCGGCGAACCGCTTCTTCTGGGTGACCACGCCGACGGAGGTCACGGTGTCGGTGATCGGGATCTGCCACACCCAGGTGTCGACCAGGGGCAGGAAGTGGATGAAGATGTAGTCCGCCTGCTTGGCGTCCGCGCACAGCGCCGTCCGGTCGAGGCCCTCGAACCAGGCGTGGATCGCGTACTGGTTGAAGACCGGGTCGGCCTCCTTCACCTTGAGCTGGTTGCCGAGCATGGTCCGGCGCCCGCTGGCGTCCACGACCATCCGCACCGGCACGTCGACGTCCCGCGACCCGATCCTGGCCTTGAGCACCGGGATCTCGCCGCTGAAGTCGACCCGCCGCACCCGGACGCCCTGGTACACCGTGGCGCCGAGCTCCTCGGCGTGCTTGAGCAGCAGCAGATCGAACCGGCCCCGGTCGACGTGGAAGGTGTAGTCCCGGTCCACCCCGTCCTGGGCGCGCTCGTTGAACAGGACCTGCGCGGAGCGGAAGTCGTGTCCCGCGCCGCCGTAGCCGAGGTTCTCGATCCGCCGGCTCTCCGCGGTGGTCCAGGCGGCCCCGAACTTCTTCGGGAAGCCGGCCGCCTCGACCTTCCGCATCGCGCCTATCTCCACCAGCACCGGCGTGGTCGCCGGGACCAGCGACTCGCCCACGTGCTCGCGGGGCATGTTCTCCGCCTCGAAGAGCACGACCCGCAGACCCGCCTTGGCGAGGTACGAGGCGGCCGTGGAGCCGGCGGGCCCCCCGCCGATGATCCCGATGTCGAATTCCGCTTCCATGGACGCTCCCAGTGTTCGCTGCGGTGTGACGGTCACGACTCGGCGGCGCTCAGCGACGAGACCAGGTCCGAGATGGCCGCCAGGTTCCGGAAGTGCCGGCCGGCGATCATCGCCGGCGGCACGGTGACGCCCAGGTCCTCGCGGATGAAGTTGAGCAGCCGCATGGTGTTCATCGAATTGAGCACGCCCCACTCCAGCAGCGGAGTCTCGGGCTCGATGCGCAGATCGCGCTCGCCGTCGAGCAGTTCGCCGTGCAGGTACCCGGCGATCCGTTCGCCGATCTCCTCGTTCGTCATGGCGGCCCCTCCGGGTCCGATCCGGCCGGACGCTCCGGCCGGTCCATAACGGCGGGCGCCGCGCGGTGCCCGCCGATCGCGCCGTCGGCCCCGGCGGCCAGGGCGGCGCGGTCCTTCTTGCCGTTCGCGGTCAACGGCAGCGCGGCCGCGACCCGCAGCTCGTCGACGACCATGTACGGCGGCAGCCGCTCGGCGCAGTGCCGCTTGACCTCCCGAAGGGTCACCCGGGCTCCCGGGACCGGCACGACCACGGCGCGCAGTCCCGTCTCGAGCTCCGCGCCGTAGGCGACCACCGCGACGTCGGCCACGCTCGGCAGTGTGCTGATGGCGGCCTCGATCTCGCCGAGCTCGATCCGATTGCCGCGCACCTTCACCATCTGGTCGCGCCGGCCCGCGTACTCCAGCACGCCGCCGGGCCCGGACCGGCCGAGATCGCCGGTCCGATAAGGGCCCTGCCGCGGTGGCCGACCCCAGTAGCCCAGCATCACGGTCGGGCCCTCGACCACGATCTCCGCCTCGGCCCCGGCCGCGTCCCCGACCGGCTCGAGGCGCACCGCGTCCCCGCAGGCCGGGCGGCCGATCGGCAGCGGTTCGGTGCGGGCCAGATCGGCCTCCGTCACCTCGTACCAGGTGCACACGTTGGTCTCGGTGGGGCCGTACCAGTTGAGCAGCCGGACTCCGCTCCAGGCCTTGCGCAGCACCTGCAGCTGACCGATCGGGAACGGCTCGCCCGCGAAAACGCAGGCCCTGAGCGCCGGCGGAGCCTCCGTGTCGAGCAGACCGCCGAAGCGCATCATCAGCAGCAGCACCGACGGCACCGAATACCAGACCGAGATGTCCCGTTCCGCGAGGAACCTGACCAGCTCGGCCGGGGCGTAGGAGAGCTCCGCGGTGATCAGGTGCACCGAAGCGCCCGCCCGGAAGGCCGCGTAGAGGTCGAAGACCGACAGGTCGAAGTTGAAGGGCGCGTGGTTGGCGAGCCGGTCGTCCGGGCCGACGCCGAGCAGGTCGCCCGCCCACCGCACGAACGCCGTCGCGTTGCGGTGGCTCAGGCAGACGCCCTTCGGGTCGCCGGTGGATCCGGAGGTGTAGAGGATGTAGGCGGGGTCGTCGGGCTCGCCGCGGTGCGGGCCGGGCCGGGATCCGGGCCGGGCCAGATCGAGCAGTTCGTCGGCGGCCACCGCCGGGACGCCGCAGCGCTCCTCGAGCGCCGATCCCCGGCCGTCCTGGCCGGAATCGAGCACGGCGACCGCCGCGGCGCAGTCCCGGGCGACCCGGGCGACCCGGGCGACCGGGTTGGCGGAGGAGACCGGCACGTACACCGCGCCGATGCGCAAAGCGGCCTGCATCACCGCCACGGCGTGCACGCTCTTGCCGCTCCAGATCAGCACCCTGTCGCCGACCCCGACGCCGCGCGAGCGCAGCGCCGCCGCGTATCGGTCGGCCAGCAGATCGAGCAGCCCGTAGGTGAGGACCCCGTCCGGCCCGACGACGGCGACGGCCCCGGGGGACGCCGCCGCGGCGTCGATGACGTACTGATGCAGTCTCACAGCCCCAGCTCTCCGGCCACGACGCGCCGCTGGATGTCCGAGGTGCCGGAGAAGACCGTCGAGGGAACGCAGTCGCGCAGGATCGCCTCGATCCCGTACTCGCGCAGGCAGCCCCGGCTGCCGAACACCTGCACGGCGTCGAGCGCGCTCGCCACGACGGATTCGGAGATCGCGAGCTTGGCCAGGGCCACGCTCGTCGCCGACTCCCGCTGCTCGTCCATCTCCCAGCAGGCCCGGTACAGCAGCAGCCGCGCGCCCTCCGCGCGCAGGCACATGGTCACGATCCGGTCGGCCACCGCCTGGAACCGCCCGATCGGCGTGCCGGACTGGCGGCGGGTGCGGGCGTGCTCGACGCAGCGTTCGATCAGTCGGTCGAGCAGCCCCAGATACCCGGCGAACAGGCAGGTGCGCTCCCAGCCCATGGAGTACCGGAAGATCGCGCCGCCCTGCCCGGGCGTTCCGAGCACCTGCTCGTCCGGCACGAAGCAGTCCTCGAAGGTGACCGTGCCCGCGGGTACCGAGGAGAGGCCCAGCTTCTCGAAGGGCTCGCCGACCCGGACCCCGGCGGCGGCGCGGTCGAGAACGAAGCCGGTGCGGCCCAGGTGCCCGGCCGCCGGATCCGTGGTCGCGTAGGTCACCAGCACGTCGGCCGCGGGGCCGTTGCTCACGAAGCTCTTGGCGCCGTTGAGGACGTACCCGCCGGGGACGGCGGCGGCGCTGGTGGCCAGGCGCGTGAGGTCGGAGCCGGCTTCCTCCTCGGTGACCGCGTTGCCCGCGACGAGGTTCCCGGACGCGAGTCCCGGGAGGAACCTGCGCCTGGCCGCGTCGGAGCCGAACCTGGCCAGCGGCATCGCGCAGGCGAACAGGTGGGCTCCCGCGGCGAAGACGAGCCCGGTGTCCGTCGCCCCGCGGCCGAAGGCCTCGAACCGGTGCGCGGAGTCGAGGGCGCCCAGACCGCCTCCGCCGAACTCGTCCGGAATGCTCAGTCCCAGCAGGCCGAGCTCGCCCGCGCGCAGCCAGTCCTTCCGGGTGAAGAAGCCGTCCTGCTCCCCCGGCGGCCCGCCGAAGGACTCGCGCACGGCGCTCAGCGTCTCCCGGTATGACGCGTCCTGCTCGGGAGTCCAGTCGAATCGCAACCCGTCCGGCCTTTCCGCTCGGTGGTTCCGGTTCCTCCCCGCACCCGCGTGTCCGGGGGGCCGCGCCGTCATCGGGCCACCGCGGCCCCGGGCGCCGGTACGGCGATCCCGAACTCGGCGCAGTAGTCGTCGAGGGCCCGGCCCGCTCCGCCGCCGGAGCGCGCGGCGAGGTAGCCGTCCGGTCTGATCAGCAGCCAGGTCCCGGCGGCCGCGTCGAGCTCGGCGGCGAGCCGGCCGTCCGGGTCCGCGAGCCGCCCGGGGACCCCGTCCGGCGACGCGGCGACGGTCCGCACCGAGAGCCAGGCCGCATGCCGCTCGCTCATGCTCGCCGCGTCCCGCTCGAATCCGGGGTCCGCGAAGACCAGGAAGGTCCACCGCGGGTCGCGCAGTTCGTCGAGCAGCGCGGCGCAGCCCGGGGACGCGGCGGCGGCGGCCTCGAATCGCGCGACCCGGTCGCCGGGACCCGGCCTGCCGTCGCCGGTCCCGGTGAGCGGACTGTCCGGATAGCCGAGGCGGAGTCCCGACATGCTGGCCATGATCGTTCGCTCGATGCGGGATTTGACGGCCGGCACGGCGTTGACGAACGCGAGGCCGAACGGCATCAGCCCGGACAGCGCGGAGTTCCTCAGGGCGACCAGCGCCGTCGCGTTCTTCGTGGAGCTGAGCAGCGCCCGGCCGATCGGCACCCGCTCCGCCGGGTAGCTCTCCAGGAAGCCGGGGCCGGCCAGGCCGCGTACCGCCATGGCGAGCTTCCAGGCCAGGTTGTACCCGTCCTGGATTCCGGTGTTCATCCCCTGCCCGGACGCGGGGCTGTGCACGTGCGCCGCGTCGCCCGCGACGAAGCAGCGCCCTGATCCCATCGCCGGCACCATCCGCTGCTGGATCGAGAAGACCGAGACCCACGTCGGGGTGTGCACCCGCACCGGTCGGCCGAGCGCCCTGGAGATCTTGCCGGCGAACCTCCGCCCCACCTCGTGCGCCTCCCCGGCGTCCCCGGCCACGGCGGTGTCCAGCAGCCGCCAGCGCCCGGGCTCCGGAAAGGGCACGAGCATGACGGTGCCGCCGCCCACGCTCATCCAGTGGATGCTGTCCTGCGGCAGATCCACCTCCACCATCGCGTCGGCGATCAGCCAGGTCTCGCTCGAATCCCCGATCAGCGGGAGTCCGAGCACCTTGCGCACCAGGCTGTGGCCGCCGTCGCAGCCGACCAGCCATCCGACGTCCTGCTCCGCGCGGGTTCCGTCCGCGCCGGCGAGCGCGACCCGGACGCCGTCGGCTCCGGCCTTGAACCCGGTGAGCTCGACACCCCATTCGATCCGCACGCCCAGGCCGGCCAACGCGGTCCGCAGCACCTCCTCGGTGATCTGCTGATCGACCATCAGGGTGAACGGGAATCTGGTGGCCAGCCGCGAGTAGTCGGTGTCGAAGCGGATCAGGGTGCGGCCGTTCCGGTGCAGGGTGAAGTGCTCCACCTTCCGACCCCGGGCAAGCAGGTCGTCGAGCACTCCCATCTGGTCGTAGATCTCCAGGGTCCGCGCGTGCGTCGCCAGGGCCCGGCTGGTGTCCGCGGGCCCCGGCGCCCGGTCGACGACCCGGATCCTGATTCCTCGCCGGGCCAGCTCGTGTGCGACGGTCAGCCCCACCGGGCCGGCGCCGACGACGAGCACCTCCGCCCCGTCCCGCACCGACGCGCGGTCAGCCGCCTCGCCGGGGCTCATGCCGCCGCCCTGCTCTCGGCGTATTCCTTCGCGTGGCGCAGGGTGGCGAGGCTGTTGGCGCCGAGGACCCGGCGCAGGTACGCGTGGGCGTCGGCGACCGTGCTGCCGGCGCCGAGCACCGGCTCGATCGCCTCGCGGTTCACCGAAACCGTGTGCACCGCGACGGCCAGCACGCCGCCGTCCCGCTCCGCGAGCCGCCACTCGCCCGTGTGCAGGGTCATCAACCGGGGCACGGCGGTCTGCTTGTACACGATCAGGTTCTCGGGAAAGCAGATCCGCACCGACGCCGTGGTGTGCACCGAGCCGTCCGCGGCGACGGTGTCCATCTCCATGCTCTGCACGCCCGGCGCGGACTCCGTCAGGTCGAGCCGCGAGACGTGCGGAAGCAGCGTCGGCCAGTCGGCGGCGCGGTACAGGAACCGGTAGACGTCGCCGGCTCCCGCCTCGATCCGCACCTCGTCCTCGAAGGAGAGCAGCAACTCGGCGTCGCGGGCACCGCACTCCGCCAGGGTCTTGATCCCGGCCAGCTCCTGCGCGCTGTTGCGATCGATCGCCCGGCGGATCCACTGCGCGGCGTCCGGATCGTCCGGCACGGCCCGGAAGTCGTGCGAGAGCAGCACCCTGCATGCGTGCTCTGATACGCGCTGCACGGTCCAGGTTCCGCCCATCGCGGCCACCGGGGGCTGCGAGACCTCCTGGCGGAACTCGATCCGCAGCGCCTCCGGGTCCAGCACGCGCCGCGACACCCAGGTCTTGACCTCGCCGTTGGCGGTGGCCCAGATCGCGATGCGCTCCTCGCGTCCGTCCCGCGCCAGGTACTGCACGTGCACGGTGGGCGCGAATCGCCGCGGCCAGGCCGCGACGTCCGAGATGACACCGTAGACGGCCTCGGCCGGCGCGCCGACGTCGATCGCGTGCTCGGCCGTGTGGACCTGTTCGTGCTGCTGATGGGTCGGCATCTTCATCCTCCTGCCTGGGGTGCTCTGGTGGCCGGGCGAGGGCCGGGTCAGTAGTTGCCGAGCCCGCCGCAGACGTTGATCGCCTGCGCCGTGACGGGGGCCGCGGCGTCGGAGACCAGGTAGCCGACCAGCGCCGCCACCTCTTCGGGGGTCGAGTAGCGGCCGAGCGGGATCTTGGCCTGGAAGCGGTCGAGCACCTCCTGCTCCGAGATGTCCCACGCCTTCGCGTAGCCCTCGCGGACCCGTTGCGCCATCGGGGTCTCCACGTAACCGGGGCACACGGCGTTGACCGTCACCCCGGACTTCGCCAGCTCGAGGCCCAGCGCCTTGGTGAAGCCGACCACGCCGTGCTTCGAGGCCGAGTACGGAGCTCCGAGCACGACGCCCTGCTTGCCCCCGGTCGAGGCGATGCTGATCACCCTGCCGTGCCCGCGCTCGAGCATCCCGCCCCGGGTGAGCACCTCCCGGGTGACCCGGAACACGCTGGTCAGGTTCGTCTCGATGACGTCCTGCCAGAGCTCGTCGTCGATCTGCGCGGTGACGCCGCCGCCGCTGCGGCCGGCGTTGTTCACCAGCACGTCCAGCGGGCCGAACCGGGCCACGGCCAGTCGTACCAGCTCCCTGACATCGACCGGGGCGCGGACGTCGGCTCTGGCGCCGTCCGCGGCCCAGCCCTCCGACGTCAGCTCCTTGACGGTCGCGGCCACCGCCGCGGCGTCGCGGGAGCAGATGAAGACCCCGAACCCGGCCGCGGCCAGGGTCCTGGCCACGGCCAGGCCGATCCCGCTGGTCGCCCCGGTCACCAATGCCGCTGCGTGCTCCTGCTCGCCCACGGTGCATCCCTTCCTGCGCGTCCGGTTCGGACCTTTCGCCGGGAAATCTCGCAGCGTCCGCTTGAGCAGCGTTCAAGGCCGGCTCGGGCCCGGCGGCGCGACCCGGATTCGAGGCGGGCTCCAGCAGCGGCTGCCAGCGTTCGGAGCGGGCGCGACCGCGCACCCCCGCCGCGCCGCCGAGGCGGGCGGCGTCACGAGAGACGGAGCAGCCGATGAGCCAGGCCACCGAGGCGGCGGTCAGTCCGATCGACGCGGACGGCTACCACCGGATCCAGCAGTTCTACGCGTCCCAGATGCACCTGCTCGACGAGGGCAGGGCGCAGCAGTGGGCTGAGACCTTCGCGCCGGAGGGCGTCTTCTCCGCGAACGCCCAGCCGGAGCCGGTCCGCGGCCGGGCGGCGATCGCGGCGGCGGCCGCGCGCACGGTGGCGGGGCTGGCCGCCGAGGGCGTGCAGCGCCGGCACTGGATCGGCATGCTGGACGCGACCGCGGACGGGGACAGGGTGCGGGTGCGCAGCTACGCGCTGATCTTCGAGACCCCGGCGGCGGGCGCCGCGAGCCTGCGGATGAGCACGCTCTGCGTCGACACCCTGATTCCCGAGGCGGGCTCCTGGCTCGTGCTCGAGCGCGTGGTGACCCGGGATGATCTGCGATGAACCCCGCCGACCGGCCGTACCGGGCACCCGCGGCCGCGCCCTTCGCCCTGCTCCGGACCGCGCCGCGCCGGACCGGGCGCGGCGTCGCCTGGGGCAGGCTGCTCCGCTCGATGGCCTACGGTCTGTCCTGCGCCGCGGCGGGGTTCACCTTCTTCGGTGTCGCGATGTACGGATTCGACGGCGCGCGCACCGCGCCGGACGGACCCCCGCCCGGCCATCCGGAAGGACCGGGGCAGCCGCAGCCCGTCTCAGAGGTCGAACTCCGTCTCTGGCAGCAGCTCGGCGCGAGCTTCGAGCGGCCGTGGGGCCCGTGAGCCCCCGCGCGGTGACGCGTCGGCTTTTCACCTCGGAGTCGGTGACCGAGGGGCATCCGGACAAGATCGCCGACCAGATCAGCGACGGCGTGCTCGACGAGCTCCTCAAGCAGGACCCCTCGGCGCGGGTCGCCGTGGAGACGATGATCACCACCGGGCAGGTGCACATCGCGGGCGAGGTGGACACCGTCGCGTACGCCGACATCGCCGCGATCGCCAGGGACACGATCCTGGCGATCGGCTACGACTCCTCGAGCAAGGGCTTCGACGGGGCCTCGTGCGGGGTGTCGGTGTCCCTGGGTTCGCAGAGCCCGGACATCGCCCGGGGAGTCGAGGCCGCACTGGAGAGCCGCGCCGGAGGCGGGGCGGACGACCTGGACCGGCAGGGCGCCGGGGATCAGGGTTCGATGTTCGGATATGCGTGCACGGACACGCCTGAGCTGATGCCGCTGCCGATCGCGCTGGCCCACCGCCTCGCCCGCGGGCTCGCGCGGGTGCGCAAGGACGGCACCATGCCGTACCTGCGCCCCGACGGCAAGACCCAGGTGACCGTCGAGTACGCCGGGGACACCCCGGTCCGGCTCGACACGGTGGTGGTCTCCTGCCAGCACGCCGCGGATATCGACGTGGCGCACATGCTGACCCCGGACGCGGCGCGCTGGGTGGTGGAACCGGAACTGGCCGGTCTCGACCTGGACACCGAGGGCTGCCGGCTGCTGGTGAACCCGACCGGGCGGTTCGAGATCGGCGGACCGATGGGCGACGCGGGTCTGACCGGCCGCAAGATCATCGTCGACAGCTACGGCGGCATGGCCAGGCACGGCGGCGGCGCGTTCTCGGGTAAGGACCCTTCGAAGGTGGACCGCTCCGCGGCCTATGCGATGCGCTGGGCCGCGAAGAACGTGGTCGCCGCCGGACTCGCCGCCCGGTGCGAACTGCAGGTGGCCTACGCGATCGGCCGGGCCGAACCGGTCGGGCTGTTCGCCGAGTGCTTCGGCACCGAGTCGGTCGCGGTGCGGCGGATCCAGCACGCCGTCTCCACGGTGTTCGACCTGCGCCCGGCCGCGATCATCCGCGACCTCGACCTGCTGCGGCCGATCTACGCGCAGACCGCGGCCTACGGGCACTTCGGCCGCGCCGAGCCCGACTTCACCTGGGAGGCGGTGAACCGGACGGACGCGCTCCGGGCGGCCGCGGGAGTCTGAGTCCGCAAAAGCGGGGTCCCGGTCCCGCGCCGGACTCCGGCGCGGGACGCCGCACGTCATCCGGCGCGCCTACTAGACTGCGCCGCAGAAGGCAGACCAGGCCGGGCGCGGGCTGCCGCCTTTGCGCGCGGCCGTGTTCCCACGCGTCGCCGTGCGGCGCTCAGGAGGCTCACCGCGTGCTCCAGCCCACCGCAGCCGACGGTATCGAGATCCGCGCCGACGACGAGGGCAGCGGTCCGGCCGTCCTCGTCCTGCCGCCCGACATGGACGACGGGTCGTCCTGGCAGAAGGTCGCCGACCTGCTCGCGACGGACTACCGGGTCGTGCGTCTGCAACGCCGCAGGTTCCGCCTCGACCTGCCCGCACAGCCCCCGTGCACCCTCGCGGACGAGGTCGGCGACGCGCTGACGCTCGCGGCGGCGATCGGCGGGCCGCTGCTGCTGGTCGGCCATTCCGGCGGGGCCGTCGTCAGCCTCGAGGCGTTGACGCTCGCTCCCGAGGCGTTCGCCGGCGCCGTCCTCTACGAACCGCCGCTGGTGATCGGCCCCCCGCTCGGCGGCGAGGCGGCCGACCGCGCCGACGCGGCCCTCGCCGCCGGGAAACCGGGCCGGGCGTTCACGATCTTCTTCCGGAGCATCGTGCGGATGCCGCGGCCGACCGCGTGGCTGATCGGGCACGTCCTCGGGCTGCTGCCGCGCTTCCGCGACCTGGCCCGACGTCAGATCGACGCCGTGCGGGCGGTCGACGAGCTGGGCGTGCGCCTCGACGCCTACAGCGGGATCGAGCTGCCGATCGTGCTGATCGGCGGCGAGCGCAGCCCCGCCCATTTCGGCCGCCGTCTTGACGCGCTGGCCGCGGCGCTCCCCCATGCCGAGCGGCGGACGCTGCGCCGGCAGGGCCACGACGGGCACTCCGGCGACCCGGACCAGGTCGCCCGCATCATCCGGGAGCACGCCGAGCGGGTCCTGCGGGCCGCCGAGCCGACCGGGTAGCCGCCCCGGCGCGGCGCGCCGACCCGGGCACCACCGGCGCTGGACGCCGCTTCGAAGCGGACGGGGCACGGTGAGAGCGCGTCAGCCTGTGAGCCGCCACACCGGGAGGCAAGCCGTGTCCGAACATGCACTGGAATCCGATCGCGCGCCGTGGCCGCTGAACGTGCCGGGCCGGCTCGACGGGCTGCTCGGCGCGACGGCGGCCGCCCTGCCCGAGCGGACCGCCTTCGCCGACGGCGAGGGCGGCGGCGAGAGCTTCGCCGCGCTGGACCGCCGGGTCGACGCCGCGGCGGCCGCACTGCGCGAACTGCTGCCGACCGGCGGCACGGTGGCGGTGGCCGCGGTGCTGCATCCGGACTTCGCGGTCGCCTACTACGCGGCGTCCCGGGCCGGCCTCGTCTCCGCCGTGGTCAACCCGTTCCTGCGCGAGGAGGACCTGTGCCACGTCCTCGGACTGAGCGGCGCCGGCCTCGTGTTCGCGGGCCACGCCATGGCGCCCCGGCTCGACTCGATCCGGCCCGGCCTGCCCGCGCTGCGGCAGGTCGTGCTCTTCGGGCCCGGCGACGCGCGGCGCGGCGGGCGGCCCGACCTGGCCTCGCTCGTCGCGGCGGGCTCCGGGCGCGATCCGGTGCCGGGCCGCCCCGGGCCGGGGGACCTGGCGAGCATTCAGTTCACCAGCGGGACCACCGGTCTGCCCAAGGGCGTCCGGCTCACCCACCGCAACCTGACCGTGAACGCGGCGCAGGTCGCCGAGGCGCATCGGCTGGACGGGGCGTGCACCGCGCTCAACCACCTGCCGACCTTCCACCCGATGCACCTGAACTCCGCGGTGCTGGCCGGCGCCGCCCAACTGCTGTGCCCCGACCCCGAGCCGGCCCGGGCCGCGGCGGTCGCGGGCCGCAATCCGGTCACCCACTTCTACAGCCTGCCGGTCCGCCTCATCCGCCTGGCCGCCGACCCGGCGGCCGCGGTGCCGCCGGGGATCAGGATCGGCTCCGGCGGGTCCGCCCTCCCGGCCGCCACCGCCCGGGCGCTGACCGAGCGCTTCGACGCCCGCGTCTTCCAGGGCTACGGGCTGGCGGAGACCTCCCCGCTGACCCACTGCGACGACCCGGGGCGGCCGGTGCACGGCTCTGTGGGCCGGCCGGTCGCCGGAACCGAGTGCCGGGTGGTGGACGTGGAGACCCGCGCGGTGCTCGAGGACCCGGCGGTGGGCGAGATCCAGGTGCGCGGCCCGCAGCTGATGGCCGGCTACCTCGGCGCCGCCGACGGCTCGGGGCTCGAATCAGACGGCTGGCTCTCCACCGGGGACGTCGGGCGGATCGACGAGTCCGGCCGGCTGCACCTGATCGACAGGCTCGGGGACGTGTTCAAGTGCGACGGATTCCTGGTGGCGCCGTCCGAGGTCGAGCGGGTGCTGCAACGGCATCCGGCGGTGCGCGAGTGCGTGGTGGTCGATCTGCCGGACGAGGGCGGCGGCCGCGCGGTCGGCGCGTTCGTGGTGCTCGACCCCGACCGCACCGGGTCGGCCGACCTGCCCGGGATCCTGCGGGAGGTCAACGCGGAGCTGCCGTACTACAAGCAGGTGCGGCACGCCACGGTGATCGAGGAGATCCCCCGCGCCGGCAACGGGAAGATCCGACGCCGCGACCTGCGCGGCACGCTCGCGCTGCTGCTCGACCGGGTTCGGGTCTGAGCACCTGGCGCACTCCTGCGAAACCAGCCTGAAGGGAAGCGACGAATGACCGACATCATCGGAGCGGCCTGCCCGGCCGCGCCGCCGGCCGCCGCGATCGCCGATCCGGACCTGCCGGACCTCGGCCTGTCCGGAAAGGTCGCCGTGGTCACCGGGGCGACCCGGGGCATCGGCCTCGCGGTGGCGCGCAGGCTGTGCGCGGCCGGCTGCCAGGTAGTGCTCGACTACGCGCACTCCGAGGCGGACGCCGCGGCCGCGGTGGAGCAGCTCTCCGCGCTCAAGGGTTCCGCCGTGGCCGTCAGAGCCGACGTCACCGACCCGACTCAGCTCATGCAGCTGCTCGCGAGGGTCCGGGAGCGCCACGGGCGGCTGGACGTGTTCGTGCACAACGCGGCGACCTGGCATCCGACCCCCACCCTCGCGGCGGACCCCGAGCACATCAGGGCCGACCTCGACGCGGCCTTGAGCCCGCTGATACACGGCGCGGGCCCGATCGCCGAGCTGATGGCCGGCGGACCCGGCCGGATCGTCGCGATCTCCAGCAGCGGCGCCAGATCCGTGATCCCGCAGTACGTCGGGCTCGGCATGGCCAAGTCGGCGCTGGAGAGCCTGGTGCGCTACCTGGCCGTCGAGCTCGCCGGCCGCGGCGTGGCGGTCAACGCGGTCTCCACGGCCAAGGTGGACAAGGGCGAAGGACCGCCCGCCTCGCCCGCGGTCGCCGCCCTCGCGGCGCGCACCCCGGCGGGCCGGCTCACCACCGCGGGCGACGTCGCCGACGTGGTGGCGCTGCTGTGCACGGCGGAGGCCGGCTGGATCCACGGAGAGGTCATCACGGCCGACGGCGGGCTTCGGCTGCGCGGCTAGCCGCGGCCGGTCCGGCGGACTCCGCCGCGCTGTCAACCCACTGAGGAGAGTGAGCATGAGTCGCGTGATCGGGCAGAAGCTCGAAGAGGTCGACGAGGGGATCTTCGCCTACCTTCAACTGGACGGGAGCTGGTGCCTCAACAACTCGGGGATCGTGCTCGGCCGGGAGGGCGCGATCGTCGTCGACACCGCGGCCACCGAGGCCCGGGCCAGAAAGCTGCACGAGACCGTGCGCCGACTGGGCTCGGGGCGGGCGACGACCCTGGTCAACACCCACCACCACGGCGACCACTGCTTCGGCAACTTCGTCTTCGCGCCCGAGACGACGATCATCGCGCACGAGCTGGCCCGCGCCGAGATGGCGGCGGGCGGCAAGGCCCTGCAGGGAATCTGGCCGGACGTGGAGTGGGGCGAGATCGAGCTTCGGCTGCCGGATGTGACCTTCCCGGACCGGATGACCGTGCACACCGGCGACTTCGAGGTGGAGCTGATCCATGTCGGCCCCGCGCACACCTCCAACGACGTGGTGGCCTGGCTGCCGAGCCAGCGGGTGCTGTTCGCCGGCGACGTGGTCTTCAACGGGGTGACCCCGTTCGTGCTGATGGGTTCGGTCGCGGGCTCGCTGGCGGCGGTGGAGAGGCTGCGCGCCCTCGGCCCCGCCACGATCGTGCCCGGGCACGGCGCGGTCGGCGGAGCCGCCCTGCTCGACCACACCGCGGACTACCTGCTGTGGGTGCAGCACCTGGCGGCCGAGGGAATCGCCGCCGGGCTCTCCCCGGCCGAGACCGCGCGGGAGGCCGACCTCGCCCAGTACGCCGAGCTGCTCGACGACGAACGCATCATCGGCAATCTGATCCGGGCGTATGCGGAGGCGCAGACCGAGGAGCCGCGTCCGGTCGACATCGCCGACGCGCTCGGGCAGATGTTCGAGTACCACGGCGGCAGGCCGGCCTGCTTCGCCTGACCCGGCCGCGCACGTTCCGCACGGTCGGCGGCCGAGGCCGCCGACCGTCAGACGGAGCGGCCGACGCCGACGGGCACCGGCTGCGGCAGCAGCCCCCGCACCCTGGCGTACGCGATGGCGGCCAACGTGAACGCGTCGTCCAGCAGGCCCCGCGTCATCAGGCGGTCGAGGTCGGCCGGCGTGGCCAGCAGCACATCGTCGAGCCCTTCCTCCTGCTCGAGGAAGGAGGGTTCTGACACCTCCGCCCAGAACAGCTGCGGAGGGTCGCCGACCATGCCGATCTCCATCCGCAGCGGGCCCAGCGGCTCGATGCCGAGCACCCGCACGCCGATCTCCTCCTCGAGCTCCCGGCGCGCGGTCTGCTCCCGGCTCTCGCCCGCGACGCCGAAGCCGCGTGGAATCTCCCAGTGCCAGTTGCGCGAGGAGTGCCGGAAGCTGCGCACCAGGACCGTGCGGTCCGCGTACCGGGCCAGGACCGCGGAACCGCCGGTCAGCTCGTCCACCGCCGGGATCAGCCGGGTGTACGTGCCGAGCCGGCCCGAGCGGAACCGGATCGCGTCCCGCACCAGGAGCATGAAATCGTCCTGATACACGACGCCGAGGTCCGCGTAGTGCCCGGGCCGGCCGGCGGCGCGCAGCCGGTCGGCCGACTCCCGCGCGACGCGCTCCTGGAGTTCGGGATCGAACACGATCTCGTACGCCGCGCCGGCCGGATTGGCGAACAGCTCGGGCCGGGCGAGCCTGAGCAGTTCGTATCCGGCGAGCCGGAACTCGCGCAGGGGCCGGCCGACCAGGTCGGGCCCGGTTCCCGCCGAGGAGTCAGGCCGGCTGGAAGACATCCGGCTCAGCCTCGGCGTGCTTGCCCAGTTCCCGGATCCAGTCCGCGAACCTGGGGTCGAGCAGGGCGGCGCGGTGGGCGGACGCCTCGGCCCACTCGGCCGTCTCGATGAACACCTCGGGCCGCCGCACCGAGCGGTAGAGCTGGTGGGACACGAACCCCTGCTGAGCCGTCATGTAGGCGGTGATCTCCGCGAGCACGCGCCGAAACTCGGCCTCGTCCCCCGTCACCCTGAGTCGATTGATGACCGTCACCATGCGGTCGGCCTCCCGTCTGAGTGGACACGTCGCCGGGAACGTCGGCCGGCGCGTGCTGCCGGCGCCGGTCCGACCCCGGCCGTACCCGGAAGTCTGGCGGCAGGCCGTCGCGCCGGCCTTGAGGCGCGGTCGAGCGGGACCGGCCCGGCTCCAGCCGGCATCGAGCGCCGGAGGGCACGATGGCCGACGCGCCCGCTCCGTCGACGTGGGCGCACACCGAATCGAGGGAGGACCACGTGCGGTATCGGATGCTGGGCGCGAGGCTGCGGGTCTCGGCGGTGGGGTTCGGCGGGATGGGCCTCGCGGCCTTGCCGGCGAGCACACGGCAGGCGGTCGTCGGCGAATCCCTCGACCGCGGTGTCACCCTGTTCGACACGGCCGACTACTACGGCCAGGGCGCCGACGAGGAGGCGCTGGGCCGGGCGCTCGGCCGCCGGCACGCCGAGGCGGTCGTCTCGACGAAAACCGGCGTGGTGCACCGCGCGGACGGGCCCGCGCGGCTCGACGCGACGCCCGCGGGGATCTTCGCGGCCTGCGACGGTTCGCTGAAGCGGCTGGGTGTCGAGCGCATCGGCCTCTATCTGCTCGCCCGGGTCGATCCGGCGGTGCCGATCGAGGACTCGGCGGGGGCGATGGCCGAGCTCGTCGCGGCCGGCAAGGTGGACGCCGTCGGGCTGTGCGAGGCCTCGCCCGACACGGTGCGCCGCGCGCACGCGGTGCATCCGATCGCCGCGCTGCAAACCGAGTATTCGCTCCTGGAGCGCGGTCCCGAGCAAGGGGCGTTGGACGTCTGCGAAGAACTCGGCGTCGGGTTCGTCGCGTACCGGCCGCTCTGCCTCGGGCTGTTGGCCCGCGGTCCGCTGGACCCGGCGGCGTGGACTCCGGGCGACCGGCGCCGCCGTGATCCGCGTTTCCAGGGCGCGAACCTCGCCGAGAACCTGCGGACCGCCGCCGGGCTCGCCGAGCCGGGCTCGCGATTCGGGCTGCCACCCGCCACGGCCGCGTTGGCCTGGGTACTGTCCAGGGGCGAGAGCGTGGTCGCGCTGCCCGGCACGCTGCGCCGCGACCACGCCGCGCAGAATGCCGAGGCCGCCGCCGCGGCGCTGTCCCAGGAGCAACTCGATCAGCTGACCGCGCTCTTCCCGCCCGGCTGCGCTTCCGGTGAGCGGTACGCGCGCGGCCTGATGGCCATGATCGACGGTTACGGCGCCGCCGGAACGGCCGGGCCCGCAGTCCAGGAGGCTTCAGCATGAATATCAATTCCCTACCTGAAGCGTCGCACGACGCCCCGGCGGTCCGCAGACCCCGGCAGCGGGTACGGGTGGGCGTGCTCGGGTGCGCCGACGTCGCATACCGCCGCATGCTGCCCGCCATGGCGGCCGAGCCGGCGATAGACCTCGTCGCGGTGGCGAGCCGAACGCCCGAGAAGTCCGCGCGGTTCGCCGCCGGATTCGGCTGCGAGCCCGTCGTCGGCTATGAGGCGCTGCTCGAGCGGACGGACCTCGACGCGGTCTACCTGCCGCTGCCCGCCGCACTGCATCAGCCCTGGACCATTCGAGCGCTGAACGCCGGACTGCACGTCCTCGTCGAGAAGCCGTTCGCCGTGAGCCTGGCCGAGGCCGAGCAGGCGGTCGCACTCGCCGACGCGCGCGGCGTGCTGATGATGGAGAGCTTCATGTTCCTGCACCACGCGCAGCACGCCGCGGTGCGGAAAATGGTCGACGAGGGCGCCATCGGCGAGGTGCGGGTCTTCACCTGCGACGCCGGGATCCCGCCGCGGCCCGCGGACGATATCAGGTACCAGAGTGCGCTCGGCGGCGGAGCGCTGCTGGACGTGGGCGTCTACCCCATCCGCGCGGCCCGGCTCCTGCTCGGAGACGAGCTCGAGGTCCTCGGATCCTGCCTGCGGATCGATCGGGAACGCGAGGTGGATCTCGGCGGCAGCGCTCTGCTGTGCACCCCGGGCGGCGCCGGCGCGAGGCTGTCCTTCGGGATCGAGCACGCCTACCGCTCCACCTACGCGCTGTGGGGCAGCGAGGGCCGGATCGAGATCCACCGGGCCTTCACACCGCCCGAGCAGCATCCGCCGGTGATCCGGCTGGAGCGCCAGAACCATGTGGAGGAACTGACGCTCGCCCCGGACCACCAGTTCGCCAGGATCGCGGCCGCCTTCGCCCGCACGGTGATCGAGGGCGCGGGGTTCGCCCGCCACGGCGAGGACATCCTCCGTCAGGCGGCGCTGGTGGACGCCGTGCGATCCCGGGCGCGGCGGGTGGACGCCGCGGCCGTACCGGCGCTCACCAGCAGGACTGACAGGCCGTGATCAGGGTGCGGGCCTGCATCGAGAAGTGATAGCTGTACCGGATCAGCTCGGTGGCCTGGTTGAGCGTCATCCAGGTGAACTCGTCCGGCACGTCGATCGGGAAGTCCTCGGGGAGCAGGGCCACCAGGTACCGGCTCTCGGCCCGGTAGAACCGCCCGCCCTCCTCGGAGAGCACCGTGTCGTAGAGGATGCGCTCCGGCGGGGTGGCCGCGACCAGCTCCGCGAAGGGCGGCCGGTGCCGTGCGGGCACGTCGACGTAGTTGCGCGGCGTGTACTGCACGGTCGGCCCGAATTCGGCGACGTCGATCAGGCCGGCCTCGACCTGGGCGCGCATCAGCAGATAGAGGGTGCCTTCGATCATCCGGACGAACAGGGCCGAGATGCCGCGCCCCGCCGGAGCGAGCAGCGGCTGGGTCCAGTGCGAGACCTCCCGGCTGGACGCCGTGGTCTCCGCCGCGATCACTCTGAAGTACTTCCCGTCCTCGTGCTCGATCCGGTCCTCGCGGTGCGTCCACCGCGCCACCCCGTTCAACGGGATCAGCTGCCGTACGAGCTCGCGCCGCGCCTTGACCTCGGTGAGCCTGCTGCTGATCTCGCCGGGCGAGCACAACGGGCTCGCGGTGCCGAGCGACCGGATCAGGCCGTCCCGCAGGCCGTCCGGGAGCACGCAGCCGGTCTCCGCGGGCGGCGGCGCGAAGCCCAGCCCGGCCAGGATCGACCGGGTGTTCATGTTGACCACGTTGTCCTGGCGCAGCAGCCGCCGGATCTGACCGAGGGTCAGCCAGCAGAAGTCCTCGTGCTCCGGCACATCGCCGGTGACCTCGACGATCACATTGCGGTTCCGCTTGTTCAGGAACCAGGCGCCCTGCTCCGACTGGAGCGCGTCGACCAGCACCCGGCCGCCGCCGTCCGGCGTGAAGTACTCGATGAAGGGGATCGCACGGCCGCGGTGCACCCCGGTGTAGTTGCTCCGGGTGGCCTGGACGGTCGGCGAAAGCTGGATCGTGTTGACGTTCCCGGGTTCCATCTTCGCCTGCATCAGGCAGTGCAGGACGCCGTCGAACTCCTTGACCACGATGCCGAGGAGGCCGACCTCCGGCTGGCTGATGATGGGCTGGGCCCAGGACGCGTCCCACTCCCGGTCGGTGCGCACCCGCAGGCCGACCACCGAGAAGAACTTCCCGCTCTCGTGGACGAGGTCGCCGGTCCCCTCCTGGAAGCGCCATCCGACGAGCTTGTCGAACGGGATCGTGCTGACCTCGTACCGGCAGGCCGAGCGCCGTTCGGCGAGCCAGGGGCCGATCCGCGCGTTGGGCATCGGCAGGCCGTCCCCGGCCAGCACCGAGGCGGTGAACCGCTCGGCCTGCGCACCCATCGGGAATCGCGACGCGCGGGTCCGTTCAGGAGTCACGGTCATGCGAATCGACCTCCACATCGGTAGCGGTCACCAGCGGACAGCCGGTGGCGTGTCGCTACCGCCAAGCCTCGGCCGCCGCGGTCGAGCAGCCCTCGAGCGCGACTGGTCCGGTCGACGGCTCGACGGCGGCTCGACCTGCGGCCGAGCAGTCCTCGAGCCGCGTTCGAGGCGGCCGTCCGCGTCTTGCGCGGGCCCGTGCGGCGGCGCCACGATGGCGCCATGACCGCCAACCAGCGCACGCTCGTCTACCTGGTCTCCCCCGCCGGCGCGCCCAACTACGGGGACGAACTCATCGCGCAGACGTGGCTGCGGCACCTGGCCCTGGTGGCCCCGGACGCCGACGTCGTCGTGGACTGCCTCGACGCCGCCAAGGCCGCGCCGCACCTGGCCGGGCTCCATCCGCGGGTCAGCTTCACCGACACCCTCTGGCAGCTGTGCCGGCGGCACTGGACGCTGGGCGCGCAGGGCGCCGCCGTCGCGGCGGAGCGGCTGGTCCGCTCGCCGGGGGACGCCGGGGATCTCGCCGCCGGGATCGAGCGGCTGCTGCGCGCCGATGTGCTGCATCTGCTGGGCGGCGGATACGTCAACGCGATCTGGTCGCCGTGCGTGGGCCTGCTGTCCGGGATCGCCACGGCCGCCGACCTGTCCGGCGCGGTCGCCGCGATGACCGGGCAGGGACTCTGGCCGGCGCCGGTGAACACGGGTGGACTTCTCAGTGACCTGATAGCGCGGTTCGACGTCGTGGACGTCCGCGACCAGCCGTCCGCCGAGCTCACCGGTCGCCCCGAGGTTCGGCCGACCTGCGACGACGCCCTGCTCGGCCTGGTCCCGCACAATGCGGCCGGGGCGGAGCCGGCCGCCGTGCCCGGCGGCCCGGAGGTCATGGTCTCCGTCCAGTCGCACCTCGTCGAGGTCGAGCCGGCCGAACTGGTGGCGTTCATCGGCTCAGTGCTCGAAGAATGGGGCGTGGACGGGATCGGCCTGCTCGAGTGCAGCCCCAAGGAGGACCGGTCGATCCTGGCGCTGGCCGAGCGCAAGCTGCCGGTGCTCCGGCGGTACAGCGTGGCCGAGGTGCTCGCCGACGCGCTGCCCGCCGCGCCCGGCCAATGCTGGATCTCGACCAGGTTCCATCCGCACCTGGTCGCCGCGGCGGCCGGGGCCTCGGGGATCGCGCTCAGCACCCGGGCGGACTACTACGGCACCAAGCACCGTTCGCTGGTGGAGAGCGGATCCGGCTGGTCCCTGGTGGAGAAGCTGGAGATCCCGCCCCGTCCGGCGGCGGGCGGCTACCCGGCCGAGCGGCTCGAGCAGTTGCGCGGGGAGAAGCTGAGGGTCGCGCGACTGCTCTACCCGGCAGGACGGCTCAGCGCCCTCCGCTGACGGTCAGCACCTCGCCGCTGATGTTCCCGTTCGCGCCGGAGCACAGGAAGACGACCGCGTTCGCCACGTCCTCGGGCGAGCTGAGCCGGTCGGTCGCGGTAGCCGCCTGCTCCCCCGCCCTGACCGCCTCCGGCAGTCCCTCGGCGACCCGCCGGGTCAGCGTCAGGCCGGGAGCCACCACGTTCACCAACACTCCGGACGCGCCGAGGTCCCAGGCGACGCTGCGCGCGAACCCGTGCAGGCCGGCCTTGGCGGCCCCGTAGAACTCCTGGCCGCGGTGGCCGTCCGCGGCGACGTGCGAGGAGACCAGGACGATCCGCCCCCAGCCGCGCCGGCGCATCGACGGCGCCGCGAGCTGCACCGTCCTGATGGTCGGCAGGAGGTTCTCGCCGACCACCGGCTCCCAGTCCGCGGCCGGCACGTCCTCGAGCACGGTGCCCGGGGTCCGACGGGCGCCCCACCGCACGGCGTTGGCCACCAGGACGTCCACTCCGCCCCAGGCGTCCGTCACCTCGGCCACCGCCTGTTCCGGCGAGCCGGGCAGGTCGAGCGCGTAGTGCACGGCCAAGGCGCGCCCCTCGGCGGAGCCGAGCTCCTCGGCCAGCCGCAGCGCGGCGTCCTTGGCCTCGTGATACGCGACCGCGACCTTGGCGCCCTCCGCGCCGAAGGCGCGGGCGATCGCCTGTCCGATCCCGCCCGTCGCGCCGGTTATCAGGACGCTGCGGTCCGCGAGGTTCGTTTCCACGTCGACTCCCTGGTTGGTCGGTGCGCTGTCCGGCCCAGGCTTGCGGACCTCGTTGGAGGACCGCTCGAAACCCGGGCGCACCGGACCGGCGCGAGAGCCGGGCTCCAACGACGGTCGAACGGACGGGGCGAGGATCGGGGCGGGTCCTCCCGCCGAGGGGCGGGCCGGGCACCGCCGTCGAGCACAGTCCCGAGGAGGCCAAGTTGAAGATCGAAGACATCTTCCTCGGCGGCCTCGGCGTCCACCTGCCCCCTTCGGTCAGCGTCGAGCACGCGATCGAAGAGGGCTGGTACGACGTCGAGGACGCCGAGGAGACGCAGCTGACCGGGGCCGCGGTGGCCGGCGGGCTGTCCGGCCCCGAGATGGCCGTGGAGGCGGCCCGGCAGGCGCTGTCCAGGGCCGGCCGCGAGCCCGGCGCGGTGGACCTGCTGCTGTACGCCGACGTCTATCACGCGGGTCCCGAGGGCTGGCTGCCGCAGTCCTACGTGCAGCGGCACGTGGTGGGCGGCGGCGCGCTCGCGGTCGGCATCAGGCAGGGCTGCAACGGGGTCTTCGGCGCCCTGGAGCTGGCCGCCGCGCACCTGCGCGCCGCGCCGGACAGGTCGGCGGCGCTGATCGTCGCGGCGGACAACCTGTCCTCGCCGCTGCTCGACCGCTGGCGCTGCTCGCCGGGGGTCATCGTCGGCGACGCCGCGTCCGCGGCGCTGCTCACCACGACGCCCGGATTCGCCCGGCTGCGCTCGGTCGCCTCGGCGTCCATCCCCGAGCTCGAGCAGCTGCACCGGGGCAACGAGCCGCTGCATCCGCCGGGCAGCGCGAGGGGACGCAGGCTCCAGTTCCAGTCCCGCTTCGACGAGTTCATCCAGAACGGCGGGTTCGGGCCGGACGGCCAGCTGGTCTTCGTCAAAACCATGACGGAGGTGGCGCACCGGGTGCTGGACGAGGCGGGGATCGGTCTCGGGGACCTGGCCCGGGTGGTGACGAACAACGGCGCGCGCGAAGGCGTGCAGAGCAGACTCGACGCCCTCGGACTGCCGATGGAGCTGTCCACCTGGGAGTTCGGCCGCGGCATCGGCCACCTCGGCGCCAGCGACCAGCTGGTCTCCCTGGACCGGCTGCTCGCCGACGGGGAGCTGGCGGCGGGCACTCACGTGCTGCTGCTCGGCCTCGGCCCCGGAGTCAGCGTGGCCGCGGCGGTCGTCGAGATCCTCGAGACACCGCCCTGGACGCGCTGACGGCGGCCGGGCGGGCGCGGTGCCGCGCCCGCCCGGCCGGTCCGCCGCCCGCGCGGCGCCGTCGCCGCGGCCGCGGATCCGGGTCCCGCGAAGCACCGACCCGCTAGCAGAGCTCTGCGAGCGCGGGCACCAACTCGGCCGGCGCGGGCTGCGCCTCGATCTCGTCGCGCAACCGCCGCGCCGCGCTGCCGTACCGCTCGTCGCCCAGCAGCGCCGCCACCCGCTCCCGCACGTCCGCGGGGTCGAGGCCCTCCTCGTCGAGACAGAGTCCCGCGCCGGTCGTCTCGAGCTGCGCGGCGTTGTACACGCCCTCGCGAATCCTGGTGATACCCAGCTGCGGCACCGCGCAGGCGGCGGCCGTCATCACGGTGCCGGTGCCGCCGGTGTGCACGATGGCCGAGCAGCCGGACAGCAGCAGGTTCAGCGGATGCCAGCCGACCGGGCGCACGTTCTCCGGCAGCGCGCCGAGCCGCTGCACGAGCTCCTTGCGCGCGGCGCCCACCGTCACCAGCACCTCGACGTCGAGGCCCGCGACCGCGGTGACGACCTCGCGGAAGAGGTCGATGACGCTCACGCCCATCTTGCGCTGCTGCGTGGTCCCCCAGGTGACGCAGACCCGGGGCCGGTCCGGCGCACCGGGCTGCGGATCAGGTGACGTCCCCGGCCCGTTGTAGGGGATGTAGCGCATCGGGAGCCGGTTCTTCACCGCCGCCGCGGGCAGCACCGCGTCCTCCTCCGACCAGCGCATACCCGGCGGCCGCGGGTCGATCCAGGCGGCGGGGTGGAGCATGGTCTCGAGTCCGCGGCGCTCGAACAGGTCCCGGTAGCCGGGCAGCGGCTCCTCACTGGTCAGGCCCCGCATCTCCAGGCGGAGCAGCCGGGCCATGCCGTAGAGCTGGCACACCGCCGGCACACCGCGCTCCCGGGCCGTGACCGGCCCCGCGTAGGTGACCGGGTCGTACACGACCACGTCCGGCCGCCACGCCCGGGCGAACCGCGTCAGGTCGTCCGCCATGGCGTCGCAGTGGTCGAATTGGAGCCGGGCCATGTTGCCCAGCACCCGGGACTCGGCGTCCTCCTGGGACTCCGACGGGTCGGCCCGCAGCGGCGCCAGGTCGCCTCGGGCCAGCCGGGCGTCGACGTCGATGTCGCGGCCCACCGCCACCGCCGGAAGCCCGGTCCGCTCGACCGCCTCCAGCAACGACGGCGTCGTGGCCATCCGCACCTCGTGGCCCGCCGCGAGGCAGGCCCAAGCCAGCGGAACCATCGGGAGCAGGTGCGCACGCTCCGCGTAGGTGGTGAACAACAGGCGCATCCGTCGGCCTCATCTCTCGGGCGATCAGGGTATGGCGCCCATGCTGCGCGGACCGGCTCGAACGCGGCTCAAGGTGTCATCCAGCGGCGGGCTGCAGCATCGACCTCATGCCGAGTAACACGATGTCGAGACCATGCTCGAACCGCTGATCGTGGCCGAATCCCGGATCCGCGGCGATCGCGCTGGCCAGGGTGGGGTGCTCCGGCTCCCTGACCTGGTTCTCGATGTCGCCCCAGGAGTTGGTGCCGAACGCCGCCAGCTGCTGCGCCAGGGTGGCGCCCAGCACGTAGTTCATCAGGGTGCCTATACCGCGCAGGGCGTCCTCGGGCTTGAAGCCGTTGCGCACCAGCGCGTCCGCGATGAACTCGAGCGCGTCCCACTGCTGCACGTCCGGGCTGGTGCGGACGGTCAGCAGGGCGCCGTCGCGGCGGGAGAGCATGGCCAGGCGCATGCGGTGGGCCAGCCAGCGCAGCCAGCCTTCCCAGGTCTGGTCCCCGCCGGGCGTCTCCGCGCCGTCCAGGCCGTTCATCAGGGCCCCGGCCATCTCGTCGAGCAGCGCCTGCTTGTTCTCGAAATGCCAGTACAGCGTGGGCGCCTGCACACCCAGCTGCTCGGCGAGCACACGCAGCGAAAGCCGGTCGAGACCGACCCGATCGAGCAGATCGAGTGCCGCGCGCACGATGTCGTCCCTCTTCAGCGCCATCGAACCGTCCGTCTCCCGCCGAGATCCACGTTGACACACTAACACTGTTCGGGCAGTGTTGGCCCAAGGGGAATCTTACACCGTTAGAGTGGAATTGAGGGGTACTCATGACACAGCCGCCGGACCTCGACCTCGACCCGGAGCTCGAGGCCGTACTGCCTACGCTCACGCCCCGCCGAACCCGGCTGATCATGGTCGCCATCGTGGTGACGGTCCTGTTCGCGTCGATGGACCTGATGGTCGTCAACGTCGCGATGTACGCGATCATCAAGCAGTTCGATCCGCTGCACGGCGTCTCCGACAGCAGGTGGATCCTCACCGTCTACACGCTCGCGCTGGCCGCCACCCAGCCGATCTACGGCAAGCTCTCCGACTCGATCGGCGGCAAGCGCGTCATCCTGGTCGCGATGGCCGTGTTCATCATCGGGTCCACGCTGTGCGCCCTGTCGCAGAACATGAGCCAGCTGATCGTCTTCCGCGGCGTGCAGGGACTCGGCGCGGGCGGGCTGCTGAGCGTGGCCACCGTGCTCGCGGGGCAGATCAGCGAGCCGCGCAAGCGCGCCAAGTACGCGGGCTACGCCGGCGGCGTGTCGCTGCTCGGCTTCATCGGCGGGCCGCTGGTCGGCGGCTTCTTCTCGGACACGCACCACGTGCTCGGGCTGACCATCGACTGGCGCGGCGCGTTCGTGCTCAACCTGCCCTTCGGGCTGCTCGCCACGGTGCTGCTGGTCACCATGCTGCCGAACTTCGTGGTGCGGCGCGGCTCCAGCGTCGACTTCACCGGAGCCGCGCTCGCGGTGCTCGGCATCAGCTCGCTGCTGCTGGTGACGCTCTGGGGCGGCGCCAAGTACTCCTGGTTCTCCGCCCCGATCCTGGGCCTGTCCGCGAGCACGCTGGTCCTCGGGTTCCTGTTCTTCCGCCAAGAACGCCGGACCGGTGAGCCGATCGTCCCGCCGCGGCTGTTCCACAACGCCGCGTTCCGGTCCGCCATCCCGGTCTCGGTCATCGCCGGCTTCGCGATGATGGGGACGTCCTACTACGTCGCGCTCTACCTCCGCCTGGTGCGCGGATACGGCTCGCTGACCACCTGCCTGCACCTGCTTCCGCTGATCATCGGCATGCTGGCGGGCCTGCTGTTCACCGGCGTGATCATCGCGGCCCGGGAACGGTACAAGATCTTCCCGATCGTCGGCGCCGCGCTGGCCGCCGTGGGCGCCGCGCTGTGCGGCACGGTCCAGGCCGACACCTCGAGCTGGCTGCTCAGCCTCTACCTGCTGCTGTTCGGCATCGGCATCGGCCAGCTCACCCAGGTGCCGCTCGCCTCGGTGCAGAACTCGGTCAAGACCGCGGATCTCGCCCCGGCGACCATCGCGGTGGTCTTCATCAGGATGATCGGCCAGTCGCTCGGACCGGCGCTCTTCGGCGCCATCCTGACCGCGCTCTACACCGGCGCCCTGCCCTCGGCGATCTCGAAGCTGCCGGGCGTGGCCGTGCAGGGCGGAGTCCCGAGCCCGGCCCTGACGGCCTATCTGCCGCCCGCCGCCCAGCGTGCGATCACCGATGCCTTCGTGCACGGCATCCACGGCGTGTTCCTGGTCAGCGCGGCGGCGTTGGCCGTCGCCAGCGTGTACGCGTGCTTCTACAAGGAGCCGCCGCTGCGCGAGGACGTGGCCACGATGGTGCGGCAGCGGGAGGCGAAGCTGGTCGAGACGCGGGCCGCCAAGTCCCGCTGAACCGCCGCCTCCAGGAACCCGCGAGCGGGCTTCGAGCCGGCCCGGCCACGCTTGCCGTCATGAGGACTCTGTTCACCGCCTCCGACTGGCCGGGCCACTACTTCTGCATGGTGCCGCTGGCCTGGGCCTTCCAGGCCGCGGGGCACGAGGTCCGGGTGGCCTGCCCAGCAGGGCAGGCCACCCGGATCGCGCACGCCGGCCTGGTGCCCGCTCCGGTCCTCGACGGCGTCGACATGGGCCTGATGGCGAGGCTCGGCTGCTATGTCGAGGCCCTGCGGGGCCTGCGCACCCTGCCCGGGCTGCCGCTGCATCCGCTGACCGGCGAGCCGCTGGGCAGCCTGGACGAGTTCGACATCGAGACGCACGGACCGCGGATCGGCGCGATGATCGCCGACGCGATCCGCCGCAGCCACGACGGGGCCGTCGCGTTCGCCCGCGAGTGGCGGCCCGACCTGGTCTGCCACGACCTGACCGCGGACGAGGGCGCGCTGGCCGCACGGGTGCTCGGGGTGCCCGCCGTGTTCTGCCCGCCGGGTTTGTTCGGAAGCGTGGAGGACGAGCCCGGTCTGCGCCGCGACGACGCCGATCCCACCGGGTCGTTCGAGCGCCACGGCGTCGATCCGTGGACCCGGGAGCAGATCGGGTACGCGGCGGACCCCTCGCCGGAGTCGGCGCTGCCGCCCTTCGGGGCGGCGCACCGGTTTCCGGTGCGCTATGTGCCGTACAACGGTCCGGGCGCGCAGCCGGACTGGGCCGCGCGGCGGCCGGCCGGCCGGCGGGTCGTGATCCTCTGGGGCAGCTCGTCCGCGGACAGCGCGGACCGCTCCGCGGTGCTGCTCGCCGCGGTGGACGCGGCGACGCAGGCCGGTGCCGAGGTGGTGCTGACGACGGCTCCCGGGCCGCAGCCCGGCCTCGACCGGCTGCCGGCCGGGGTGCGCCGGCTGGAGAACTTCCCGCTGCGCCTGCTGCTGGCCGAGGGCGACACCATCATCCACCACGGCAGCAGCAATGCCCTGATGACGGCGGCCGCGGCGGGAGTGCCCCAGGTCGCGCTGGCGGTGACCGAGGACCACATCGCCGTCAGCAACCGGCTGGCCCGCACCGGCGCGGTGCGGGTGGCGCCCGCCCTCGCGGCCGAGCCGGAGGAGGTCGGCGCCGCGACGCTGGCCGTGCTCACCGAGCCCGGGTACCGCGAGGCGGCGCTGGCGCTGCGCGAGGAGCTGGCCGCGGCGCCGACCCCGGCCCGCCTGGTGGCCCGGCTCGCGGCGCTCGCCGGCGCGCGCCCCGCGCGATGACCGGGCGCCGACGGCCCGGGGCGGCGCCGGTCGAGCCCGGTTCGATCCGTCCTCAAGGTCCGCCCGCCATGCTTTGAAGGCCCCGACGGCCGTGTGCCCGTCCTCGAACGCGGCCGGGCCGGCGCGCCGGGCGAGGGCCTCGCGCGGCTTCACCGATCTCGGATATGTGAGGAGTGCGGCCATGCCGCTGGCGCAGGAGCGTGGACCTTCCGGTGCATCAGCCGAGGCGGGGCCGGTGCTGGTGCTGGGCGGCACCGGATTCCTCGGCCGCCACGTCTGCGCGGCGTTCGCGGACGCCGGCCGCGAGGTGCTGGCCGTGAACCGCCGCCCGCCCCGGCCCGGCTTCCCGCACCGCTCGCTCTCCCTGGACGTGTCGACCGCGCCCGCGGACCTGCTCGTGGACGTGGTGCGGGCGCTGCGGCCCGGCGTCGTGGTCAACGCCGCCGGCGGCGCGTGGACCACCGCGGAGTCCGAGATGATCTCCGGGAACATCGTCGTCACCGAACGGATCGTGCAGGCGATCACGCTCGCCTCGCACCCCGTCCGGCTCATTCAGCTGGGCTCGGTGCTCGAGTACGGCCCGGTGCCGTACGGCGAGTCGGTCGGCGAACGCACCGGGGCGCGCCCGCAGAGCGCCTACGGCCGGACGAAACTGGCCGCGACGCAGGCGGTGCTGGCCGCGGCGGCGACGGGTCGTGTCAATGGCCTGGTACTGCGGCTGACGAGCGTCGCGGGACCCGGGCTGCCGCCGGTGAGCCTGCTCGGCCGGGTCGCGGAGCAGCTCCTGGACGCGTCCCGACAAGGCCGGGAGGCCGTCATAGAGCTGAGCCCGCTGCGGGCTCAGCGCGACTATGTGGACTTCCGGGACGCCGCGGACGCGGTCGTCGCGGCGGCCGACCGCCGGGCGGCGACGGGCCGGGCCATCGCGGTCGGCAGCGGCGCGGCGGTCCCGGTGCGCGCCCTGGTCAACCTGCTGATCCAGGTCAGCGGCATCCCCACCCGGATCGTGGAGTCCGAGCTGGCCCGGCCGGCCCGGTCGCGCGAACGCGCCGAGGTCGACTGGCTCCAGGTCGACCCCGGCGCCGCCGCCGAGACCCTCGGGTGGCGCCCGCGGCGCTCGCTCGAGGACTCCGTGCGGGCCCTGTGGGCCGACGTCGCGGTGCCGCGACCCCAGGTGACGGCCGGAAGCTGACCCGACCGGGGCCCGACGGACCCTCCAGCGATTCTCCAACACCGGTTCCTACGGTGGGCGCATGACAGACTCAAGCCTCGAAGGAAAAGTGGCCGTCGTCACCGGCGCGAGCCGAGGGCTCGGCGCGCACATCGCCGTCGGCCTCGCCCGGCGCGGCGCCTCGGTCGTGGTCAACTTCCGCTCCTCGGCCGACGCCGCGCAGCAGGTGGTCGAGCGGATCGAGCAGGCCGGCGGCCGGGCCTTCGCCGCCAAGGCGGACGTCGGCGACGAAGGCGAGACGCGCGCCATGGTCGACGAGACGCTGGAGCGCTTCGGACCGATCGACGTCCTCGTCCTGAACGCGGTGGGCGAGGTGCTGCGCGGGCCCGCCCTCGATCAGTCGCCGGCCCGGCTGGCCTCCCTCATGGCGGAGCACTTCCTGCAGTGCACGGTGCCGGTGTACGCCGTGGCCCCCGCCATGGCGGCCAGGGGCAGCGGCTCGGTGATCCTCATCTCCGACACGTTCTCGCACCGGCTCATCGCCGGCGGGCTCGGGCACGCGCTGCCCAAGGTCCCGGTCGAGACGGCGATCCGCTACCTGGCGCTGGAGCTCGGCGAGTCGAACGTGCGATTCAACACCGTGATATCGGGCGCCATCCGAAGCGAGGCCTACGACCGGGCCCTGCACAACCCGGTGGTCGCCGCGAAGATGTCCGCCTACCTGGAGCAGGTCCCGCTCGGCCGGATCGCCGAACCCGAGGAGGTCGCCGACGTCGTCGCCGCGCTCGCCGGGGACCGGTTCGGCTACGTCACCGGCGCCGCCCTGCCCGTGGTCGGCGGATACCTCGCCTGACCGGGCCGCGGCCCCCGCGTTCGAGCGATCCTCTAGCAGCTGCCGACTTTCCGGCACGACCATTTCCCACGAGGCCCGGTGGGCCCGGGCACGTTGAGGAGGAGACCATAGATGGCCACCACGACCAGGTGCCGGATCTGCGGCGGCACGGTGCGCGAGTTCCTCGACTTCGGCCGCCAGCCGCTGGCCGACTCCTTCGTCGGCGAGGCGGGGTTCGCGGACGAGTTCTTCTACCGGCTGGCGGTCGGACTCTGCGGCGACTGCACGATGGTGCAGCTCATGGAGGAGGTTCCGCACGAGCGGATGTTCCACCGGGCGTACCCGTACCAGTCCTCCGGATCGACCGTCATGCAGGCGCACTTCGAGAAGACCGCGCACCGCTTCCTGGAGAACGACCTCAAGGGCGGGGACCCGCTGATCATCGAGCTCGGCAGCAACGACGGCGCCATGCTCGAGTCGATCGCCCGCGCGGGCGTGCGGCACGTCGGCGTGGAGCCCTGCGGCGACGTGGCGGAACTCGCCGCGGCCAAGGGCATCACGGTGGTCAACGAGTTCTTCAGCGAGCAGACGGCGGACCGGCTGCTCGACGAGCACGGGACCGCCGACGTCATCTTCTCGGCCAACACCTTCTCGCACATCTCCTACATCGACTCGATCTTCCGTGGGATCGACCTGCTCCTGGCGCCGTCGGGGATATTCGTCTTCGAAGACCCCTACCTGGCTGACATCGTCGAGCTCACCTCCTTCGACCAGATCTACGACGAGCACTTCTACTTCTTCTCCGTCCGCTCGGTGCAGGCCATGGCGGCCAGGTTCGGATTCGAGCTCGTGGACGTCGAGCGCCTCCCGGTCCACGGCGGAGAGCTCAGGTACACGGTCGTGCGGGCGGGCGCCCGGCGGCCCAGCGCGGCGGTGGCCGAGGCGCTGGCCGAGGAACGCACGCGCGGGATCGCCCTGCCGGAGACGCTCGAGCGTTTCGCGGACAACGTCCGGCGGGTGCGCGGGGACCTGATGGCCCTGCTGCGCGGGCTGCGGGAACAGGGCAAGTCCATCGCCGGCTACGGCGCGACCGCGAAGAGCTCCACGGTGATGAACTACTGCGGCATCACCTCCGAACTGATCGGGCGCGTCTACGACAACACCCCGGCGAAACAGGGCTGGCTCACCCCGGGATCGCACATCCCGGTGCTCTCCCCGGCCGCGTTCGCCGAGGCCTATCCCGACTACGCGGTCCTGTTCGCCTGGAACCACGCCGACGAGATCATGGCGAAGGAGCGGGGCTTCCGCGAGGCGGGCGGCAAGTGGATCTTCTATGTGCCCGACGTCCATGTGGTCTGACCCGGACGGGCCGCGCCCGCCCCGCGGGCAGTGAACACGTGCACTGCGACGCCCGCTGGAGGGTGATGACATGACAGAGGCCAAGGACCTGATCATGGGCCAGGTTCGCAAGTACCACCACGAGGCGAGCCCGCCGCGCGGGTTCGTGCCGGGCGTCACCCCGATCCTGCCGTCCGGGGCCGTGCTCGACGAGAACGACCGGGTGGCCCTGGTGGAGGCCGCCCTCGATATGAACATCGCGGCCGGGCCGCTCTCCATGCGGTTCGAGCGGCAGTTCGCGAGGCTCTTCGGACTGCGCAAGGCGCACCTGACCAACTCCGGTTCCTCGGCGAACCTGCTCGCGCTCACCGCCCTCACCTCGCCCCGGATCGAGGACCGGCGGCTGCGCCCGGGCGACGAGGTGATCACCGTGGCCGCGGGCTTCCCGACCACGGTCAACCCCATCCTGCAGAACGGCATGATCCCGGTGTTCGTGGACGTGGACCTCGCCACGTACAACACCACGGCCGACCGGATCGCCGCCGCGATCGGGCCGCGGACCCGGGCGATCATGCTGGCCCACGCGCTCGGCAACCCGTTCCCGGCGGCCGAGGTGGCCGCGCTGGCCGACGAGCACGGGCTGTTCCTGATCGAAGACAACTGCGACGCGGTCGGCTCGACCTACCAGGGCAGGCTCACCGGAACCTTCGGCGACCTGACCACGGTCAGCTTCTACCCGGCCCACCACATCACGATGGGCGAGGGCGGCTGCGTGCTCACCGACAACCTCGCGCTGGCCAGGATTATCGAGTCGCTGTGCAACTGGGGCCGGGACTGCTGGTGCGAGCCCGGCGAGAGCGACAAGTGCCTGCGACGGTTCGACTTCCAGTTCGACCAGCTGCCCTACGGCTACGACCACAAGTACACGTTCTCCCACGTCGGATACAACCTCAAGTCCACCGACCTGCAGGCCGCGCTGGGACTGAGCCAGCTGGGCCGGCTGGTGGAGTTCGGCGAGGCGCGGCGGGAGAACTGGCGCCGGCTGCGCGAGGGCCTGGACGGCCTGCCCGGCCTGCTGCTGCCGGAGCCGGCGCCGCACAGCGACCCGAGCTGGTTCGGCTTCGTGCTCACCGTGCTCCCGGAGGCCGGGTACTCCCGCGGCGAGCTGATCGCGTTCCTCGAATCCCGCCGCATCGGCACCCGGCTGCTGTTCGCGGGCAACCTGACCCGCCACCCGGCGTACCGCGACCAGCCCTACCGGATCGTCGGCGACCTCGCCAACAGCGACGTCATCACCGAGCGCACCTTCTGGATCGGGGTCTACCCGGGCCTGACCGCCGAGATGATCGACTACATGGTCGCCTCGATCCGCGAATTCGCCTCCTACCACGCCTAGCCGCGCACGCGGAGCCGCCCAGCCGTGCTCCTGAACCCTGAAGGGACCACCATGTCCGCATTCCGCTTCGACGGATTCCGGGCTGTCGTCACCGGCGGCGGCACCGGCATCGGACGGGCCACCGCGCTGGCGCTCGCGGAGCAGGGGGCGAAGACCGTCTACGCGGTCGGCCGCCGCCCCGAACCGCTGGAGAAGACCGCCGCGGGGCACGGCGCGATCGTCCCCGTCACCGCCGACCTGAGGACCGACGCCGGCGCCGCGGCGGTCGAGGAGGCGGTGCGCGCCGGGTCCGGGCGCCTCGACCTCCTGGTGCACAACGCGGGGGTCTGGCATCAGACGGCGCTCGCCGACCTCGCCATGGAGGACGTCCAGGACGTCTTCGAAACCAACGTGCTCGCCCCGGTGCGGCTGACCGCGCGCCTGCTTCCGCTGCTCGCCTCCCCCGGGGCCTCGCTCGTCCTCGTGTCCAGCGTCATGGGGCACCTGCCCGGCCCCGGGCAGTCCGGCTACGCGGCGAGCAAGGCGGCGCTCGACAGCCTCACCAGATCCTGGGCCAAGGAACTGGCCCCGCTCGGCATCCGGGTCAACGCGATAGCGCCGGGCGCCGTCGAGACCGAGGCCTTGAGCCCGGCGGCCCTCGGCGTGACCGAGGAGCAGTTCAACCTCGTCAAGGCCAAGAAGGCGAAACTCTTCCCGCTCGGACGGTACGGCCGGCTCGAGGACGTCACGCGCTGGATCACGCACCTCGCGGACCCGGCCGCGTCCTGGCTCACCGGCCAGGTGCTCACGGTGGACGGCGGCTGGGATCTCGGCGCGCCCGCCGCCGCGACGACCACGGAAGGCATCGTGACCTCGTGACCGGACGCAGCGTGCTGATCACGGGCGTCGGGACGGTGGCCCCCGGCGGCATCGGAACCAAGCAGTTCTGGAAGCTGATCACCTCCGGTGCGACGGCGACCCGGCGGATCGGCCTGTTCGACGCGTCCCGCTTCCGCTCCCAGATCGCCGCGGAATGCGACTTCGACCCCGCGGCCCACGGCCTCGGCCCCCAGGAGATCCGCCGGATGGACCGGGCCGCGCAGTTCGCCGTGGCCGCGGCCCGCGAGGCCGTGCGGGACAGCGGGCTCGAGTTCGCCGCGACCGAGCCGACCACGATCGGGGTCACCGTGGGCAGCGCGGTCGGCTGCACCATGAGCCTGGAGCAGGAGTACGTGGTGGTGAGCGACGGCGGCCGCAAGTGGCACGTCGACAACGCCTACGGCGTCCCCCATCTCTACGACTACATCGTGCCGAGCTCCCTGGCGGTCGAGACGGCCTGGGCGGTCCAGGCCGAGGGACCCGTCTCGGTCATCTCGACCGGGTGCACCTCGGGCCTCGACAGCGTGGGCCACGCGGCCCGGCTCATCGCGGAGGGCTCCGCCGAGGTGATGATCGCCGGCGCCACCGAGGCCCCGATCTCACCCATCACCGTGGCCTGCTTCGACGCGATCAAGGCGACCTCGCCCGACAATGACGATCCGGAGCACGCGTCGCGCCCTTTCGATCTGCGGCGCAACGGATTCGTGCTCGGCGAGGGGGCGGCCTTCTTCGTCCTGGAGGAACTGGAGCACGCCCGGCGGCGCGGCGCACGGTGCTACGCCGAGATCGCCGGATTCGCCTCCCGGTCCAACGCCTTCCACATGACCGGGCTGCGGCCGGACGGACGGGAACTGTCCGCGGCGATCGACGCCGCGCTCTCCCACGCCGGGGTGAGCGCCGAGGACGTCGACTATGTGAACGCGCACGGATCCGGCACCAGGCAGAACGACCGCCACGAGACGGCGGCGATCAAGCGCAGCCTGCGCGAGCACGCGTACCGGACCCCGGTGAGCTCGATCAAGTCGATGATCGGCCATTCGCTGGGGGCCATCGGCTCCATCGAGATCGCGGCCTGCGCGTTGGCGATCCGGGACGGCGTGGTGCCGCCGACCGCCAACCTGTGGGAGCCGGACCCGGAATGCGACCTGGACTACGTGCCCAGGGAGGCCCGCGAGCGCCCGCTCGAGACGGTGCTCAGCGTGGGCAGCGGCTTCGGCGGATTCCAGAGCGCGATAGTGCTGACCAGGCCGCGGCGGGGTGAGTCATGGCGCGGAGAGCGGCCGTAACCGGGATCGGGGTCGTCGCGCCGAACGGACTCGGCACGGCCGCCTACTGGTCGGCCACCGTGTCGGGACACAGCGGGATCGGGCGGGTCACCCGCTTCGATCCCGCCTCCTACCCGGTGCGGCTGGCCGGCGAGGTGCCGGATTTCGTCGACGGGCAGCACATTCCGGGCCGGCTGCTGGCGCAGACCGACCGGATGACCCGGCTCGCCCTCGCCGCCTCCGACTGGGCCGTGGCCGACGCCGGCGCGGACGGCTCGACGTGGCCCGATTACCTGGTGAGCGTGGTGACGGCGGGCGGATTCGGCGGATTCGAGTTCGGCCAGCGTGAGCTGGAGAGCCTGTGGCGGGAGGACGGCGGGCAGGTGAGCGCGTATCAGTCCTTCGCCTGGTTCTACGCGGTCAACACCGGACAGATCTCGATCCGGCACGGGACGAGGGGACCCGGCTCGGTGTTCGTGACCGAGCAGGCCGGCGGACTCGACGGGCTCGCCCAGGCGCGGCGGCTGATCGAGGCGGGCGGCGAGGCGGTGTTCGCGGGCGGTTTCGATTCCGCGCTGTGCCCGTGGGGCTGGGTGGCGCAGATCGCCTCGGGCCGGCTGAGTACGTGCGAGGACCCCGACCGGGCGTTCCTCCCCTTCGACGAGGAAGCCCGCGGATACATCCCCGGGGAGGGCGGGGCGATGCTCGTCCTCGAGGACGCCGAGGCGGCCGCGGCGCGCGGCGCGCGCAGCTACGGCGAGATCGCGGGCTACGGCGCGACCTTCGATCCCCGGCCGGGTTCAGACCGTCCGCCGGGACTGGCGCGGGCGATCAGGCTCGCGCTGGCCGACGCGGGGCTGGCGCCCGAGCAGATCGGCGTGGTCTTCGCCGACGCGTCCGGCCTGCCCGACCAGGACCGGCGGGAGGCCGCGGCGATCAACGAGGTGTTCGGCGCGGCCACGGTGCCCGTGTGCACGCCGAAGACCATGACCGGCCGCCTGTGCGCCGGCGGGGCCGCCCTCGATGTCGCCACCGCGCTGCTCAGCCTGCGTGACGGCGTCCTGCCGCCGTCGGCCAACGCCGTGCGCCCCGCCCCGGACTACCGGCTCGACCTCGTCGGACCGCGGCCGAGGCGGGTCGATGTAGACAATGCGCTGATACTTGCCCGCGGCTACGGCGGTTTCAACGCCGCCCTCGTCGTCCGGAAGCCGACTGAGACCGGTACGAGAACCAAGGAGGAACAATGGACGCGCTGACCATCGACGGGCTGAGGCGGATCCTGCGGGAGTGCGCGGGCGTCGCGGAGGACGTCGATCTTGATGGAGATATCGCCGATGTGGCCTTCTCCGACCTCGGATACGACTCGCTGGCCTTGCTGGAGAGCGCGAGCAGGATCGAACGCGAGTTCAGCATCAAGCTGGCCGACGAGGCGGTGACTGAGGCCAAGTCGCCGCGAATGCTGCTGCTCGTGGTGAACCAGACCATCGGCGCCTCCTCGCCGGAATAGAGAGTCGCGTCAGCGCCGGACCGCCCACGCCGGACGTCGGCCGGGCGCGACGGCTGCCGCGGTTTCGACGAGGCTCCGTTGGCCCGGCGTGGCCTGACGGGTCCGTGCCTGGTCCACGAAACGGCGCAGCTCCGCCCGGATGGTGGAGTCCAGATGCCGATGCCGGTTCGTGGGCGTGAGTGCCTTGAGCAGCCAGAATTGGAGCACGTACGTTCCGATCGCCGGGTACACGTCACCATGTCCCCAGGCATGATAAGCGGCGCCGTGCTCACCGCGTGGACGCTCTCCTGACGATCAGTCTGCTTTCCTTTCCGCAGGGTACTGAGTGAGTGAACCGCTTCGCAGGGGCGGGATCCAGCGCTGCTCCCTCGTCGAGAGTCGGAAGAGGAACTGATGCGGATCGCCGTCATCGGACTCGGGGTGCTCGGTGCCGGCGCGGCGCGAGCGCTGGCCCGGGGTGGTGCGCGGGTCACCGTGTTCGAGCGGGCGGCGCCGGGCGCGGGGACGACTAGTACGTCCTACGGATGGATCAATGCGCACCGCAAGGCGCCGCGCTCCTACCACGAGCTCAACGTCGCGGGAATGGCCGAGCACGCGGCGCTGTGGGAGCCGGGCTGCGACTGGTATGTGCGCAGCGGGCTGCTTGAGTGGGCTAGCGACGAGGCCGGGAACGCACGTCTTGCGGCCAACATTGCCCAACTGCGCGACTACGGCTACCCGGTGGAGCAGATCACCCGGGCGCGGGCGGCCGAACTGGCCCCGGACCTGCTGATACCACCCGCGGCCACTGATCCGACCTGGTACCCGACCGAGGGGTACGCCCTGCCCATGGCGCTGCTGGCAAGGCTGTGGGGCGAGGCGCGCGATCATGGCGCTGAGCTGCGTTGCCCGGCGACGGTCACCGCCATTGAACCGCTCCGCACTGGCGCGCGCGTGCACAGCGTCGGCAATGAACCGGAGCACTTCGACATGGTGGTGCTCGCGGTCGGGCGGTGGACCGGGCAGCTTACCGAGCAGATTGAGCCGACGATCCCTATGGTCGGAGCGGAGGATCCAGCCTCGCCCGGACTGCTTGCGTACACTGGGCCGCTCGCGGCGCGGGTACCGTTCCCCGTGATCGCACCCGAGCTCAACTTCCGGCCGGACGGTGGGGGACGTCTGCTGCTGGCAGCGCTCGACCTCAACGCCTATGCCGAGCCCGGTGAAAGCTTCACCGTGGAGGTGCTGCGCCGACTGCGCACACTGCTGCGCGGGGGCGAATTCGCCCGCATAGAACGCGTAGACCTGGGGCTGCGCAGCATACCGGCGGACGGGCACACCGTCGCCGGGACCGACAGCAGCGGACAGATCTACATCCTCGCCACCCACAGCGGCGTCACCCTCGGCCCCCTGCTGGGCAGACTCGCCGCTCAGGAGATCCTGCGCGAACAACTTGCACCGGAACTACGCGACTTCCGTCCCCGACGGTTCACCGGAGCGAGCACGTTTCCGCAGGTCGCCCCCGCACGACAGGGCGGCGAGCAGTGAGCGCGGCGGAAATCGGGGGTGATGCTCCCGGCCGCGCGAGGGAATGATCACCGGTGAAACGGGGAGAGGGCTGGTGTGCGCGCTCGCGTGCGGACGGCTGTACTGACGCGAGGGGCGATCGGCTCGGAGGACAGAGGGTGCTATGGCACAAGCAGCGAGTCCGGCGCGCGCCGTCCTGCTGACCGTGGACGACGATCCGGGCGTCTCCCGCGCCATCGCTCGCGACCTGCGGCGTCGCTACGGTGAGACGTACCGCGTCATGCGCGCGGAGTCCGGGCGGGCCGCGCTGGAGGCGCTGCGCGAGCTCAAGCTGCGCGGCGACCAGGTGGCGGTGCTGCTGGCCGACCATCGGATGCCGCAGATGAACGGGATCGAGTTCCTCGAGCAGGCCATCGATCTGTATCCCGCCGCCCGGCGCGTGCTGCTGACCGCCTATGCGGACACCGACGCGGCGATCAACGCGATCAACGTCGTCGATCTCGACCACTACCTGCTCAAGCCGTGGGATCCGCCCGAGGAGAAGCTGTATCCGGTCCTGGACGACCAGCTCGAGGCCTGGCGGGCCACCGACTTCAAGACCGTGACCACGGTCAAGGTCGTCGGTCACCGGTGGTCGGCGCGTTCGTCGGCGGTCCGGGAGTTCCTGGCGCGCAACGAGGTGCCCTACCGCTGGTACTCCTCCGACGAGCCGGAGGGCCGACGGCTGCTGGCCGCGGCCGGGCAGGACGGGCTGCGGCTCCCGCTGGTCGTCACCCCGGACGGCGCGTCGCTGGTGGAGCCCACGGATCAGGAGATCGCCGCGCAGGTCGGTCTGGCCACGACGCCGGCCTCGCGGTTCTACGACCTCGTGGTCATCGGGGGCGGTCCGGCCGGGCTCGGCGCGGCGGTGTACGGAGCCTCCGAGGGGCTGCGGACGGTGCTGGTGGAGCGTTCGGCGACCGGCGGGCAGGCGGGGCAGAGCTCGCGGATCGAGAACTACCTCGGGTTCCCGGACGGCGTGTCCGGCGCCCAGCTCACGGACCGGGCGCGGCGGCAGGCGACCCGCTTCGGCGCGGAGATGCTCACCGCGCGCGAGGTGACCGGTCTTGAGGCCGGCGGCGCTTCGCACATCATCCGTTTCGCGGACGGCTCGCAGATCGCCGCGCACTGCGTGATCCTGGCGACCGGCGTGTCGTATCGGCAGCTCGAGGCGCCGGGCCTGACGGAGCTGACGGGGTGCGGCGTGTACTACGGCTCGGCGCTGACCGAGGCGGAGTCGTGCCGGGGCCAGCACGTGTACATCGTCGGCGGCGCGAACTCCGCTGGCCAGGCCGCGATGTACCTGGCCCGGCACGCAAAGTCCGTCACCATCCTGGTGCGCGGACCGTCCCTCGCCGCCTCGATGTCCTACTACCTCATCCAGCAGATCGAGCAGGAGAGCAACATCACCGTGCGAACCGGCACGGTCGTCGAGGCCGCGCACGGTTCGGACCATCTGCAGCAGCTCACGCTGCGGGATACGGCGACCGGACGGACCGAACTCGTCGACGCGCAGTGGATGTTCGTCTTCATCGGCGCCGCCCCGTTGACCGACTGGCTGGACGGGACGGTCATGCGGGATGCGCACGGCTTCCTCAAGACCGGACCCGACCTGAGCGACGACGGGAGTCCGCCGGCCGGTTGGGGACTGGACCGGCCGCCGTACCACCTGGAGACCAACGTCCCCGGCGTGTTCGTGGCCGGTGACGCGCGCGCCGAGTCGGCCAAGCGGGTCGCCTCCGCGGTCGGCGAGGGGGCCATGGCCGTCATGCTCGTCCACCGGTACCTGGAGCAGTCATGACCGGACAGCCGTTGTCGTGCGATCCGACGGAACTCAGTTCCCTGTTCCTGTTCGAGAAGCTCGACGACGCGCAGTTGGCCCGGCTGTGCCGCGAGGGGACGGTGGAGTCGTTCGACGCGGGCCCGATCTATGCCCAGGGCGAGCCGGCCATCTGCTTCTACGTGCTGCTGGAGGGGACAATCGCGCTCTCGCTGCGGGTTGGCGCCGACGACGTGGAGACCAACCGCTCCTCCAGTCCCGGCGTGTACGCAGGGGCGTTCCAGGCCTACCTCAGCGATCGGGTACCGCAGCGGTACACGAACTCGATGCGCGCGACCGAGCCGTCGCGGTTCTTCGTGCTGCCTGCCGAGAGCTTCGCCGCGGCCGTGAACGACTGGTTCCCGATGGCCGTGCACCTGCTGGAAGGGCTCTTCTTCGGCACCAAGAACATCCAGGAGGCGACCGGCCAGCGCGAGCGGCTCCTGGCGCTCGGCTCCCTGTCCGCCGGCCTCACCCACGAGCTCAACAACCCGGCCGCGGCGGCGGTACGGGCCACCTCCGCGCTCCGGGAACGGGTCGCCGGCATGCGCCACAAGCTCGGTGCTATCGCTGCAGGCTCCTACGAGCCCGGCAGCCTGGAAACCCTCGTCGCGCTCCAGGAACGCGCCACCGAGCAGGTCGCCAAGGCCGTACCGCTCAGCCCGGTGGAAGCCTCCGATCGCGAGGACGGTCTCGCGGACTGGCTCGACGAGCACGACGTGGCCGACGGATGGCAGCTCGCGCCGATCTTCGTGCAGGGCGGTCTCGACATCGGATGGCTGGAACGGGTGGCCGCGGCCGTGGACGCGTCGGTTCTCGAGGGCGCGGTCCAGTGGCTCGGTTGCGCGGTGGAGACCGAACTCCTGATGAACGAGATCGCGGACTCCACGGCGCGCATCTCCAGCCTCGTCAACGCGACCAAGCAGTACTCGCAGATCGACCGCGCCCCTTATCAGGTCGTCGACGTGCACGAACTACTCGACAGCACCCTGATGATGCTCACGGGCAAGATCGGCCCGCGGATCGCCGTCGTCAAGGACTACGACCGCGCGCTGCCGAAGATCCCCGCGTATCCCGGCGAGCTCAACCAGGTGTGGACCAACCTGATCGACAACGCGATCGCCGCGATGAACGGCGCCGGCGGCGAAGGGACGCTGACCGTGCGTACCGCGCTCGTGCGCGACCGACTCCTCGTCGAGTTCCGCGACACCGGGCCGGGCGTGCCGCCGGAGATCCGCGAGCGCATCTTCGACCCCTTCTTCACCACCAAACCGATCGGCGAGGGCACCGGACTCGGGCTGGACATCTCCTGGCGGATCGTCGTCCGCAAGCACCGCGGCGACCTGCGGTTGGAGTCAGTGCCCGGCGATACTCGCTTCCAGGTCTACCTTCCGCTGACCGCACCCGAACCCGACCCCGAACCTGACAACCCTCAGGAGGCACCATGAACGCGCACGCAATCGACGGAGTCGATCCCGCCGTCCCGCCGAGCGGCACCGGCTGCCTCGACTGCGACGCCGCCGGCGGGTGGTGGATCCACCTGCGCCGCTGCGCCCAGTGCGGCCACATCGGCTGCTGCGACGACTCGCCGTCCAAGCACGCCACCGCGCACGCGAAGTCGACCGGCCACCCCGTCATCCGCAGCTTCGAGCCCGGCGAGAGCTGGTTCTGGAACTATGACAGCTCCGAGATGTACGAGTCCGGACCGGCCCTCGCCGCCCCGGAGCACCATCCCGTGAGCCAGCCCGTCCCCGGGCCGGCCGGACGTGTTCCGGCGAACTGGAGCGACCTCCTCGGCTGAGCTCCTGCCGAACCTCACTTCACCGCGCCGCCGGTGACGCCCGCGGCGATGAAGCGTTGGGCCGCCACGAGCAGCAGGGCCGAGGGGACGCAGGCGATCACGGCGGTGGCCATCACGGGGCTCCACTGCTCGGTCTGGGCGCCGAGGTACTGGTAGATGCCGAGCGTGATCGGGGTGACGGCGTTCGTGGTGGTGAGGGTGAGGGCGAACAGGAAGTCGCTCCAGGCGAACAGGAAGCTGAACAGGGCGGCGGTGATGATGCCGTTGCGCGCGACGGGCACGGCCACCTGGAGGAACGCGCGGATCTGCCCGGCGCCGTCGATGCGGGCCGCTTCGAGGATCTCCTTCGGGATGCCGGCCATGAACGAGCGCATCAGCAGCATCGAGAAGGGGATGCCGAGCGAGGCGTCCGCCAGGATGAGTCCGGGCACCGAGTTGATCAGGTGCACGCTGTTGTAGGTGCCGTAGAGGGCGTTCGCGATGACGATTCCGGGGATCATCTGGGTGGCCAGCGCCACGAAGATCACCCAGCCGCGTCCGGGCAGCTTGAAGCGGGCCAGTGCGAACGCGGCGGGAGTGGCGATCAGGGTACTGATGGCCGTCGCGCCGACCGCGATCACCAGGCTGGTGACGAGGTGGCCGCCTTGCTGGGACAGCGCCTGCCGGTAGCCGGTGAGGCTCGGGTGCAGCGGGAACCACTCGGTGCTGAAGGAGGTCGCGTTGCTTTGCAGCGACGCGTTGGCCATCCAGTAGACCGGGAACAGCAGCACCGCGAGGATCAGCAACGCGAACAGCGTGGCTAGGACGCCGCGGCGTGGTCGGCGTGCGGTAGTGGCGAGGGGGGCGGTCACAGGTCACCGTCCGAGGAGGCGAGGCTTCGGTTGAAGCGCAGGTAGACGAGCGCGAACAGCAGGGAGACGAGAATCAGGATGTTGCCCATCGCCGCTCCCTGGCCGAAGAGGAAGGTCTTGAACGAGAGCTGATAGGACTCGACGGCAAGGGTCTGACTCGCGTACGCGGGGCCGCCGCCGGTGACGACCAGGATGATGTCGATCACCTTGACGGTGTAGATGAAACCGAGCACCAGCACGACGGTCGTCACCGGGCGCAGCAGCGGCCAGGTGATGTAGCGCAACCGGGTGAGCGGTCCGACGCCGTCGATCGCGGCCGCCTCGTACACGTCGACGGGGATCTCCCGAAGTCCGCTGTAGAGAATCACCATGTTGAACGGCACTCCGACCCAGATGTTGACGATCGTGACCGCGGCGAGCGCGGCGCCGGTGCTGGACAGCCATGGCACGCCGCCGGCCGGGCCAAGGTGCACGGCCTCGAGGATGCGGTTGACCACGCCGTCGTCCTGGCCGAGCATCCACCGCCACACGGTGGCGGAGGCGACCATCGGCACCAGCCACGGCAGCAGAAGCAGGGCCCTGATCGGTCCGGCGAGGGGAAAGCGCCGGCTGAAGAAGAGCGCGAGGGCGAGTCCGAGGGCGAACTGCACGGCGAGCGAGGCGAGCGTGAAGATCGCGGTGTTGACCACGAACTTCCCGAACAGTCCCGAGGAGAAGATCGCGCGGTAGTTGACCAGCCCGGCGAACGGGGCCGAACCGGTGTAGAGGCTTGAGATGCTGTAGTTCTGGAAGCTCATCACCACGTTCTTGACCATGGGATAGCCGAAAAACAGCGCCATGTAGAGCAGGGCGGGGGCGAGGAAGAGCCACTGGACCGCGCGCTCGCGGGCTCGGGAGGCTCGGTTCCGCGGCGTCCTGCCGCGCTCGTTGTCGGCGGCGCGGCCGGCGGCGGCCGAGGGGTCTGATGAGGTCGGCCAGGCTGTTCGGGGCATCGTCATCCTTCACCGGGGTGTCGGGGCTCAGGGCGCGGCGTTCCGGGACGCCGCGGGGGCGGGTCCGCGCCGTGCCGGTGCGGCGGCGCGGACCCGGGACGCGGTCAGGAGCCCTTCGCCGCCGAACTCTGCGCCGCGGCCAGGGCCTGGGCCGGGCCGGCCGAGCCGGTCAGCGCCTGCTGCTCGGCGGTCTCGATGGCGGTGGCGATCGTCGGGTAGCGCGTCCCGACCTCGGCGGTGCGCGATTCGGCGGTGGCGACCTCGGAGACGAACGGCGCCATGGCCGGGTCGGACGCGGCGAGCTGCGCGGCGGCCGACTCGAGCGAGGGGACGTAGCCGACCTGCTTGGCGTACGCGAGCTGGTCGGCGGAGCTGTTCATGCAGGCGAGCACCTTCGCGGCGGCCTGCTCGGTGGCGGTGCCGGTGGCCGGGACGGTGAACACCTCACCGCCGAGCGGGACCTTGACCTGGTCTCCGGTGGCGGGCACCGGGATCGGCACGACGCCGTAGTGCAGCGAGGTGGCGGCGTTGAGCGTCGGGAACTGCCAGGGCCCGTTGACCATCATCGCGACCTTGCCCGCGATGAACTGGTCGTTGACGTCGCTCTGCGCCCAGGTGACCACGGACTTGGACATCGAACCGTTCTGGATCATGCCGTCGAGAAGTTGCAGGGACGCGACGGCGGCGGGCGAGGAGAGGTTCTCCAGGTTCGCGCCGTTGGACCAGAAGAAGGGAAGGAACTGCCAGGAGCCCTCGCCGTCGTTGTCCGCGGACAGCGCGAACCCCTCGTGCGCCGAGGTGGTCAATGTCTTGGCGTCCGCGGTCAGCTGGGCCCAGGTGGTCGGCGGGGTCAGATGGGCCGCGGTGAGCATGTCCTTGTTGTAGAACAGGGCGATCGAGTTCACGCCGGGGGCGATCCCGTAGACCTTGCCCTGGTAGCTGCCCGCGGACAGGATCGACGGGTAGTAGCCGTTCAGGTCCATCCCGGCCGTGCTCAGCGGGGTGAGCGCACCCGTCTGCGCGATCTGCTGCAGGCTGGGATTGTCCAGCATGAGCAGGTCGGGCAGCGTGTGCGAGGAGAGTTCCTGGAGCACCTTGGGCATCAGCTGCGGGTTGGCGACGCTGTCCTGGGTGATCTTGACGCCGACGCTCTGGGCGCAGCTCTGCAGCATCTCCCCGACCGCGCCGTGGGCGGGCTGCGAGGTGTAGTAGTCCAGTTCGGTCAGGGTGAGCGGGCCGGAGGCCGCGCCGGATGAGGATGATCCGCATGCCGCCGCGGCGAGAAGGACGGCCGCGCCGGTCAGCGCGAGGGCGCTGGAGCGGAAGCGGCGGGCGGTGGTTGGCATCATCGCTACCTGCCTTTCGGGGGAGGGCCCGCGAGCGAACGCGGCGTAGAAACGTTTCGATGAAGTGAAGCGCCCTCCCTCCGTGTTGTCAATCACTCGTGAGCACTCCGAACTAAGCCGTTTACCAGGATGCGCGGCCCCTAACGTCTCTAGCTGGGAAGAGTTCGGCGCACCGGGCTCGGTCGGGGTGCCAAGATCTCCTCTAGCGCTCATCGAAACAGTTCGACTATGCTGCGCCGCATGCCCGAACTCAGGTGCCGGGCGGTCCGAGGACGACAGGGAGTTTGGCGATGGGCTGGTTTCACCGGGTGGACGGCGGCCTTGAATGGCGCGGCGCCGAGCAGTTCGTGCGGGTCGAGGCCTGGGGCGAGGACTCCGTGCGGGTGCGCTCGGGGGTCGGGCGGCTGATCGAGGACGCCCCCGGGGCGCTGCTCTCCCCCGACCCGGTGCACGCGGCGTCCACCGCGCCCGCCTCCGTCACGATTCCGGACGTCGGCGAGGTCACCCGCTCGGCCGAATCCGAGCTCGGCGCGGCCCTCGGCGTGTCCGGGCCCTCGGCGGTGCTCGCCCACGGCCGGCTGCGGGTGGAGATCTCCCCCGCCGGCGTGCTGCGTTTCCGCGACGCGGACGGGACGGAACTGCTCGCCGAGCAGCCGGAGCACTTCTGGTGGCCGGGCCCTCGCCACTTCGATCCGCTCGGCGACGGGCGCTTCCGACTCACCCAGAGCTTCCGCGCGTATCCGGACGAGCGGCTGCTCGGGCTCGGTCAGCACCAGCACGGCCGGCTCGACCAGAAGGGCCTGGTGATGGACCTGGTGCAGCGCAACACGGAGGTCAGCATTCCGTTCCTGCTCTCCAGCCGGGGCTACGGGCTGCTGTGGAACAACCCGGCCGTCGGCACCGTCGAACTGGCCGAGAACGTCACCCGGTGGAGCGCGCACGCCGCGCGGCAGATCGACTACTGGTTCACCGCCGGTCCCACTCCGGCCGCGATCCTCGGGCGCTATGCCGACGCCACCGGCCACAGCCCCGTGCCGCCCGCCTGGGCGAGCGGATTCTGGCAGTCCAAGCTGCGTTACCGCACGCAGGAGGAACTGCTCGAGGTGGCCAGGGAGCACCGACGTCGCGGCCTGCCGCTCTCGGTGATCGTCGCGGACTTCTTCCACTGGCCGGCGCTCGGCGACTGGCGTTTCGACGAGGCCGAATGGCCCGACCCCGGCAAGATGGTCGACGAACTCGACGCGATGGGCGTCAAGCTCATGGTCTCGATCTGGCCTTCGGTGAACCCGGCGAGCGAGAACTGGACCGAGTTGGCCGACCGCAACCTGCTGGTGCAGACCGAGTCAGGACCGTCCACCCACACGCTCTGGATCGACAAGCCCTCGCCGCGGCCCACCCCGGTCGCCTTCTACGACCCGACCAATCCCGAGGCGCGCGAGTTTCTGTGGGCGACGGTGCGGCGCAACTACGGCGAGCACGGCATCTCCGTGTTCTGGCTCGACGCGTGCGAGCCGGAGATCGTCCCGCAGCACCACGGAAACCTGCGCTACCACGCGGGCAACGGCATGGAGGTCGCCAACCTCTACCCGCGCGAGCACGCCCGCGCGTTCTTCGAGGGCAACGAGCGCGACGGCGGCGAGCCCTCGGTCAGCCTGTGCCGCTCGGCGTGGGCGGGCAGCCAACGTTACGGCGCCGCCCTGTGGTCCGGGGACATCGGCGTGGACTTCGAGACGCTGCGCCGGCAGATCGCCGCGGGGCTGAACACGGGGCTGAGCGGAATCCCGTTGTGGTGCGCGGACATCGGCGGATTCCACGGCGGCGACCCGGCCGACGAGGCGTACCGGGAGACGATGATCCGCTGGTTCCAGTTCGGCGCGCTCAGCCCGATCTTCCGCATGCACGGCGACCGCGCGCCGCGCACCGCGCTGGGCCGGGAGATGACCGGCGGCCCGAACGAGGTGTGGTGCTACGGCGAGACCGCGTATCCGATCATGACTTCGTACATGCGGCTGCGCGAGCGGCTGCGCCCCTACCTCGACGAGCAGTTGGTCGCGGCCGCCGAGCACGGGCTGCCGCCGATGCGCGCGCTGCTGCTCGAGTTCCCGGACGATCCGGCCGCGTGGGAGATCGCCGACCAGTACCTGCTCGGCCCCGATCTGCTCGTCGCCCCGGTCATCGAGGCAGGCGCCGACGAGCGCGAGGTCTACCTTCCGCACGGCGCGCGCTGGCGGGACGCGTGGACCGGGCGGGAGTACGCCGCGGGGCGCACCCACCGCGTCCCCGCGCCGCTCGAGCGGATCCCGTTGTTCCTGCGCGACGCGGCGGAGCTGCCGATCGCTTCCGACTGACCTTTCGAACCGGCGGCCCGCCGCCGACCGGCCGAAACGACCATCAGAGGTCGGATGGAGCCGGTGCGGCCGAAAGCCTCGGCCGCACCCGGTTTCGGTAGAATGACATGCTTGTGCTCACCTGAAGGGAACCCCGTGGCCGTCAAGTTGGTCGATGTGGCACGCCAGGCCGGCGTGTCGCCGAGCACAGTGTCGTACGTACTGAGCGGCAATCGGCCGATCTCGGAGGAGACCCGGCGCCGGGTCGAGCAGGCCATCGCGGACCTCGGCTTCAAGCCGCACGCCGGGGCGCGCTCGATCCGCCGGCAGGCCACCAACGTCATCGCGATGGTGCTGCCGATGCTCGAGGACGGCCAGCGCGCCGTGCAGATGCAGTTCGTCTTCGCGGTGCTCGCCGCGGCCCGTGCCCAGGGGCGCAACCTGCTGCTCGCCACCGCCGAGGACGGCGTGGCCGAGATCCACAACCTGGTCGACAGCGCGATGGTCGACGGCGTGATCGCGATGGAGATCCAGGTGCACGACCCGCGCGTGCCGGTGCTCAAGGAGCTCAACCGTCCCGCGGTGCTCATCGGCACCCCGGAGGACCCCGAGCAACTCGTGCACGTCGACTTCGACTTCGCCGCCGCGGGCGCGATGTGCGTGCGGCACCTGCACGACCTCGGCCACCGGCACATCGGCTGGCTCGGCCAGTCCGCCGACACCTACGCCCGCGAGGCCGGCTACGCGCTGCGCGCCCGCGACGGCGCGCTGTCGGCGATGGCGGAGTGCGGCCTGCCGCGGGTCTGGTCGCCGATGACCGCGACCCCGGCCGGCGCGGCCGAGGCGATCGAGGACGTGTTCGGCCAGGACCCGGAGCTGACCGGCCTGGTCGTCTACAACGAGCAGGCGCTGCCGTTCGTGCTCAGCCGGTTGCGGGAGATCGGCCGCGAGGTGCCCGGACGCATGTCGATTCTCGCGATCTGCCCGGATGATCTGGCCGAGCACATGGTCCCGGCCGTGTCCGACGTCGCGCTGCCCGCCGATGAACTCGGCCGGCTCGCCTTCGAGCGCCTCGCCGCGCTCATCGACGGCCGTGCTCAGCCGGTCTCCACGCTGCTGGAGCCCCGCCTCAACCGCCGTGGGAGCGCTGGGCCGCCGCCGCGCTGATCGATTTCGCAGTCGGCGTCGCAGTCGGCTCCGCGCCCTTGTGCCGCACGTGCTGCGGTGTTAAATTCACGCCGTCGAAACGCTTCGATAATCTGGCGCATGCATGCCCACCCGCGCCCCTTCCCACACGACATCCCAAGGATCCGCCTGGCCCGAGCGTGCACCGCGCGTCATCGAAACAGTTCGACAATCAATGTTGATTGATCTTGGAGGTTCGTATGGCTCTGGCACTGTTAGGCAGCCGCTCGGGCAGGAGGAGGTACCCGGTCGCGGTCCTCGGCCTGGCCCTCGCGACGGCCGCCGCGCTCGTCCTGCCCGCGACGCACGCGTCCGCCAACGACCCGGACACCACCGTGGCCATCAACCTGGCACAGCCCGGAAAGACGCCGACCCACGCCGGCTCCGGCTTCCTCTACGGACTGAGTCAGGACGGCACCCAACCCGCGCAGAGCCTGCTCGCCCCGCTCGAGCCCACGCTCTTTCGCGGCGGCGGCGCCCGGATCGCCGGCGACGGCTGGATCGGGGACGGCTACACCGCCGGATCCGGCTTCCAGGTCCGGATGGCCTCGGCGCTCGACCAGGCCCGCCAGGTCGGGGCGGCGCCCTACGACGCGACCTACCACCTGCTCGTCTCCGACCTCTACGGAGCCGACACGACTCAGCCCTCGAACACGGTCTACCCGTGCGACAACGGCGACTGCGCGAACTGGACGACGTTCATCGACACCGTCGTCGCCGACGTGCAGGCCTCGGGCCTGAAGAACATCGACTTCGACATCTGGAACGAGCCGGACGGCACCGGGTTCTGGCCGCGCGGGGTCAACAGCGCGCAGTACTTCGAGATGTGGAACACCGCCGTCAACGACATCCGCGGGCTCGACCCGTCGGCCGTGATCGTCGGAGCCTCCTTCTCCCAGTACAACAGCTCGTTCATGCAGACCTTCCTGTCCACGACGCAGGCCGCCGGTACCCTGCCGAACATTCTCAACTGGCACTTCGGCGACGACCCGGTCGCCGACGCCACCGAGACCGAGTCCATCGAGAGCTCGCTCGGCATCTCCCCGATCCCGTTGACCGTCAACGAATACCTGCTCAGCAACCAGCAGAACGCCGGCGACACGGCGTGGTGGCTCGACCGCTTCGCCCAGTCCGACATCACCCAGGCGGCCCACGCGATCTGGTCCAACTGCTGCACCGATCCCACGCTCGACTCCGTACTCTCCGGCACCGGCTCGCTCGCCGCGCCCACCGGCCAGTGGTGGGTCTACCGCGCGTACGCGGCGCTCAGCGGGCAGCTGGTCTCCACCACGAGCGGAGACGCGGACATCACGGTGGCCGCCTCGGAGAATCAGAGCCAGGATCAGGCCGTGGCGCTGATCGGCAACGACAGCAACGAGACCGGAACCACCACCATCCAGGTCAACGGGCTGTCCTCCGTGCCCTGGATCGAATCAGGGGGCGATGTCAACGTCACCCTCCAGCGCATCCCCGACCAGACATACCTGTACGAGCCCACGACCGTCACCGACGAATCGCTCCCGGTCGTCAACGGCAGCGTCAGCCTTCCGGCAACCTTCCAGGCCGGCACCGACGCGTATTTCCTGACCATCTCGCCGACCAACACCGGCGGCCTGCAGGCGCAGGCACCGGCCACCACCATCGTGGACGGCAACACCACCGGCGGCTCCGCCGACGAGTTCAGCTACGGCGCGAACTGGGGCCTGACCACCGGCGTGTCCGACATGTACGACGGCACGGCGAACTGGAGCCACACCGCCGGCGCGTCCGCCACGTTCACCTTCAGCGGCAACCAGGTCGCGTTGCACGCGGTCAAGGACGTCGACCAGGGGATCATGTCCGTCTCGATCGACGGCGGAACCCCGGTGAACGTCGACAATTACAGTCCGACCCGCAACGCCTCGGGCATCGTATGGACCAGCCCGATGCTGCCGACCGGAACGCACACGCTCACGATCGTCAACACCGGGCAGAAGAACTCGGCCAGCTCCGGCGACAACATCGCGATCGACCGGGCCGACGTCTACCAGGCCGAGACGATCGACGAGAGCTGGACCAGCACCGGAAACGACCAGTTCAACTACTCCTCCGGCTGGGGCGAGACCACCGGCATCTCGGACATGTACGCCGGCACCGCGCACTGGAACCCGAACGCCGGAGCCACCGCCAGCTTCACCTTTACGGGGAACGAGGCGGCGCTGCACGCAGTGCAGGATGTCGATCAGGGCCGGATGACGGTCTCGGTCGACGGCGGCACTCCCACCACGGTCGACGACTACAGCGCGACCCGAAACGCGAACGCGATCGTGTGGAGCAGCGGCAGCCTCGCGACCGGGACGCACACGGTGACCATCACTGTGCTCGGCCAGAAGAACGCCGCCTCCTCGGGCACCACCATCGCCCTGGACAGCATGGACGTCATCGCCTTCTGACAGCTCCGGATGATCCCTGGATTCGACAGCACATGTGAAACGGGCGCTGTCCGGCTCGGTGAGCGGACAGCGCCCGTTTCGGGACGTCGCGGGGGGCCTGGGCATTGAATTGAAGGGGGGCTGGCTGCTACCAGCGCCACTCGCGCTTGTTGAACAGGTGCTCGACGTGCACGTCGTGCTCCTTGCACCAGACCAGGAACTCGTCGATCTGCTTGAACTGGTACGAGGTGTCCTTGTCGTAGGACGTGGCCATGATGTGGCCCTGCCAGCTCTCCTCGCCCATCGCGTAGATGTAGGCCTCGGTGGCGCCGAACTCGGTGAGGATCGCGGCGGCCTGGGCGGCGTTGGAGCCGGAGAGCTTGCGCGAGTCGCTCATCTTCTTGATCACCGGCATAGTGAACAGGCCCTGGTACAGCCAGGTGAGCGGCGCGCCGTCGCACTCCATGCCGAGGAAGGCCAGGTCGACCTTGCCCAGGTGCTCGGAGATGTGCCGGTAGAGCTGCGGGTCGACGCCCGAGGAGTCGGCGCCGACGAACACGTTCTTGCCCGCGAGATCGACCCAGAAGGTCGTCTTGCCGCGGATGTCGAGGTCGGCGTGCTCGCCGAGGAACGGCGTGGCCGTCACCTTGCCGCCGGGGAACGGGATCTCGTCGAAGTCGTCCACCTCGAGCACCGGGAAGCCCAGAGCCTTGAGATACAGGCCCATTGACGGGTCGGCCATGTTGCCGCGCGAGGAACGCGGGACCACGACCTTGCCGACCCGGCCGCGCAGCTGGAGCAGCGTCTCGAGCACGATGTGGTCCTGGTGCCCGTGCGTGATCAGCACCAGGTCGATGAAGTCCGGCAGGTCGTCGAGCGTGTAACGGTCGCCGGGCACGTTGTTCGTACTGATCAGCGGGTCGGTGACGATGGAGCCCTCGGCGGTCTGCAGCACGAGGCAGGCGTGGCCGAAGTAGCGCACCCGGCCCCCGCCGTCGATGTGCCTGGTCGGGGAGAGGCTGGGCTTGGTGTCCAGGAGACCGTCCAGGAGCTTGGCCTGGGCCGCGTCGAGTCCGAGGATCTCGCGCAGTCGGCCGGCCGTGGTCGGCTTGACCCGTGCGCCGACCAGTTCCTCGATTCCCTGGTGCCGGAACGGAATCTGAAGGTCGAGCAGGTCGGGTGAGGGCAGCCGGGGGGTGCTCATGACGAACGGCCGCTCGACGCCGTTGTCCAGGGACAGCTGGACCGCCTGCCGGCTCTCGTCGTAGAGCGAGCTCGCGTAGGCGAGCGGCTCGAGGAAGTGGATCGAGGGCTGGTTGCTCGTGTCGTAGGCGATCTCCACCAGGCCGCTGAGCTCCGGCGGCAGCTTGGCGTAGAGCGGGGTCACGTCGAAGCCGGTCGCGTTCTGCCTGACCAGGTCCTCCGCCTCGGCCACCGCGGCGGCGAAGCGCAGCATCTCGGCGCGGTCCCGCTTGATGGACGCGAGGAGGTCCGCCACCTGCGAGGCGCGGGCCTCCTCGATCCCGACGAAGTAGCCGCCGCGCAACTCCGGACTGTTCGTGGCGGCCACGTGCACCTGGGGCGAGTCCACGTACGACTCGAGCAGCGGCACCTGCACATTGGCCAGGTTCATCGAGCCCTGCACCGGCGCGACCGAGTGCAGCCAGGCGTAGAACCGGTCGACAAGGGCCTCGATGATCACGTTCGAGCGGAGATACCTCGGCTCGTCGCCGTCACTCATTCTTCCTCCACAATGAATGGCACGAACTCCTGCTTATCAGGGCTCGGTGAGATGGAATTCAGCGGCTGACGGAATAGTACGAGCCGCGGCTGAAAGCGGATTGGAACTTTGAAACCGATGGCGCATGGTTCTCAAGGGCACGGCATTCCTGGTGACGCATGGTTCTGGCCCAATCAGCCGCCCATCGCGGCGATCAGGCTCTTCGGCCGCATGTCGGTCCAGGACTCCTCGATGTAGTCCAGGCACTCCTGCCGGCCGGCCTGGCCGAAAACCGACTTCCAGCCGTCCGGCACCTTGACGAAGATCGGCCACAGCGAGTGCTGTCCCTCGTCGTTCACCAGCACCAGGTATTCGGCATCGGCGTCTTCGAACGGATTGGCCACCGTGCTGTCCTCTCGTGTGTGCGAGGAATTCCGAATCCCCACTCGTTGCTGCAACTATGACGTGTATTTGTCTTTGAATCAATGTTCGGCATTCGGTGTTCGACTGATGCGCCGAGGCGGTCGGACGGCGCAGCGAGCCGCCGTCCCCGGAGAGCTCTTCGGGGACGGCGGCTGGTGGGCTGGTGGTGGCTGGGGGGAGGAACAAGTGGCGGGGATTAGTTCTTCTGCGGGCTCCGCATCGGTCGGAGGGCCGGCCTGGCGGCGACGGTCTCGCCGAGCTGCGGCACGAGTTCGGCGACGGTGGGGGTTTGGAACAGGGTTTTGATTTCGAGTTCGGTGCCCATGACGGTGCGGATTCGGTTGACCAGGCGGGTGGCGAGCAGTGAGTGTCCGCCGAGGTCGAAGAAGTTCTGCTGCGCGCCTACGCTTTCGAGTCCGAGGACCTCGGCGAAGATCTGGCAGAGCACTTCTTCTTGCGGGGTCTGCGGGCCGCGACCGATTCCGGCATTAGCGCCGTATTCGGGCGCGGGCAGGGCTTTGCGGTCGAGCTTGCCGTTGCCGGCCAGCGGGAGGGCGTCGAGGAGCACGATTACGGCGGGGATCATGTGGTCCGGCAGGCGGGTGCTCGCCCAGCCCTTGAGGGCGGTCGCGAACTCCGCTCCGTCGCCACGCTCGCCGCTGGGCACGACGTACGCGACGAGTCGTTTGTCGCCGAGGACGTCTTCGCGGGCGATCACGGCGACCTGTGCGACGGAGGGGTGCGCGGCGAGCACCGTGGTGATCTCGCCGGGTTCGATGCGGAAACCGCGGATCTTGACCTGGTCGTCGCTGCGGCCCGCGAACACGATCTGACCGTCGACCGTCCAACGCACCAGGTCACCGGTCCGGTACATCCGCTGGCCGGCGGTGTACGGGCATGCGATGAAGCGTTCGGCCGTCAGCGAGGCACGTCCGACATACCCACGAGCCAGACCCGCTCCGGCGACGTACAGCTCACCGGTCACTCCGACCGGAACCGGCTGGAGCCATTCGTCGAGAACGTAGAAGCTGGTGTTGCCGATCGGCGAACCCAAAGGCACCACACCCTGACCATCAAGTCGCGCGGTCGCCACACCGATCGTCGTCTCGGTCGGACCGTAGTGGTTGAACACCTGACCCTTGCCCGCACCGATCAGCTGCCCGACCAACTCGGCGGACGCGGCCTCGCCACCGAGCACCAGAGAACCGGAGGGCACCAGACGCTCCACTCCCCCGGAACCAAGCGCCGCCAAATGCGACGGCACAATCTTCATGAACTCGATCCGCTCATCGGCCAGGTACTGCGCGACCGCCTCCGCATCGGTGACGGCCGACTCCGGCAACACGTGCAACGTCCCGCCAGACACCAGCGAACCGAACAGCACCGTGTTCCCCAGGTCCGTGCCGACACCCTGCAGCAACGCATACCGACCACCGGACGCGAACCCCAGACGTGCGGGAACCGACGAGAAGTAGTTCGCCAGACCGCCGTGCGTGACGCCGACACCCTTGGCACGACCCGTCGAACCCGAGGTGTAAATGACGTACGCCAGAGACTCCGGCAGCACCACGGCGTTGGTCGGCGCATCGGTCGGACACGCGGCGATCCGCACCGCCGTCAGCCGATCATCCACCGCAACCAGTCGAGTTCGACCCGACACCGGCAGCTCGTCGAGCACCTCCGAAGAGCCGACCACCACCGACACCCGCGCATCCGACAGCACGAAACCCACCCGCGACACCGGCCAACCGACATCGACCGGTGCGTATGCCGCACCCGCCTTCCAGACACCCAGAATCCCGACCACAACATCGACCGAACGACCGAACGCGAGACCCACCACCGACCCCGAACTCACACCCAACGACTTCAGGTGATGAGCCAGCTGATTCGCCCGCGCATCCACCTCCGCATACGTCAACGCAACCTCTCCACAGACCACAGCGACAGCGTCAGGCCTCGACACCACCTGCGCAGAGAACCCCTCCAGCACCGACACCACGTCACCAGCAACCGCAGTAGCGTTCCACTCCGACACCACCCGCGAACGCTCATCGTCACCAAGCACGTCCACACTGCTCAGACGTACGCCGGGATCGCCCGCCACCTGCTCAAGCACCCGCAGCAGCTGCCCGACCATCGCAGCAGCTTGCGCCCGATCGAACAGGTCGCCCGCCACCGTCACCGAACCGCGCAAGCCTGCCGGATTCGACCCGGTGAACTCCTCGATGACCATCACGTCCAGGTCGAACTTCGCCGCCGGACGCTCCGTAGCCACGATCTCGACTCCCAGGCCCGGCAGTTCGAGCACCGCGTCTCCGATGTTCTCCATCGTGAGGACCACCTGGAACAGCGGGTGACGCGCCAGCGAGCGTGCCGGCGCGAGTTCCTCGACGAGCCGCTCGAACGGGACGTCCTGGTTCGCCATCGCACCCAGACCTGCCTCACGCACCCGGGCGAGCACCTGGCGGAACTCCGGGTCTCCAGACAGGTCGGTGCGGATAACCAGGGTATTGACGAAGAAACCGACCAGTTCGTCCAGCGCCTCATCGACGCGGCCCGAAACAGCCGAACCGATCGGAATATCAGCACCCGCACCCAGACGCGACAGCAGCACCGCCACCGACGCCTGCATGATCATGAACAACGTCACACCCTCACGACGCGCCAACTCCAGGAGCCGCGTGTGCAGATCGGCACCCACCACAAGATCAGCGGAGAAACCGCGATGTGACGACACCGCCGGGCGCGGTCGCACGAACGGCAACGCCAGCTCCTCCGGCGAACCGTCGAGGGCTCCGCGCCAGTACTCGACCTGCTGCGAGATAACGCTTCCGGGCTCGTCGATGTCGCCGAGCAGTTCACGCTGCCACAGCGAGTAATCCGCGTACTGCACCGGAAGCGACGACCACTCCGGGACCTCACCTGCACGACGAGCCGCGTACGCCGTGGACACATCGCGCGCCAACGGGCCCATCGACCAGCCGTCACCCGCGATGTGATGCACCACGACCACCAGGACGTGCTCGTCATCCACTCCAGCAGTGATCAGCGACGCACGCACCGGAGGCTCGACGGCCAGGTCGAACCGATAGCCCGAAGCCTCGGCTATCGCAGTGTCCAGATCATTGCCCGTGGCCGCAGGGTCGACGTGAATCAGAGCCCAGTCAAGCTCATCCATCGGCACCACACGCTGATACGGCTCCCCGTCGTCGACCAGGAACACCGTCCGCAGCACCTCGTGCCGCAGCAGGACATCCCGCAGCGCCGAGCCCAGGGCCTCGGCATCCAAGGATCCTGACAGACGCGCCACGATCGGCGCGTTGTACGTCACGCTCGGTCCCTCGAGCTGGGACAGGAACCACAGCCGCTGCTGCGCGAACGACAGCGGCACGTGCGCGGGACGCTCCGCAATCGCGGCCAACGCCGTCCGCGCGCCGCTCATCAGGCCGAGGCTCTCGGCCAAGCCGGCGACCGTCGGCGTCTCGAACAGCGCACGCAGTGGCACCTCGACGCCGAGCGCCGTGCGGATCCGGTTGACCAGGCGCGTGGCCAGCAGCGAGTGTCCGCCTAGGTCGAAGAAGTCGTCCTCAGCCCCGACGCTCTCCAGCCCGAGAACCTCGGCGAATGCTTCGCAGAGCAGTGTCTCCTCCCGCGTCGAGGGCCCGCGTCCGGGCGCAGTGCCTGCGCTTCCGCCGGTCACGTATTCGGGGGCGGGCAGGGCGCGGCGGTCGAGCTTGCCGTTCACCGTCAGCGGCAGCGAGTCGAGAACGACCACGGCCGCGGGGACCATGTGCGCGGGCAGGCGCTGCGCCACGAAGGACCTCAGCTGGGTGGTGGTTCCCAGGCCCTCGCCGTCGGCGCAGACGACGTAGCCGATCAGCCGCTTGTCGTCGCCGACGCCGGCCTCGCGCACGACCACAGCAGCCTGCGAAACCGCCTCGTGGGCGAGCAGCGCGGCCTCGATCTCGCCGGGCTCGACGCGGAAACCGCGGATCTTCACCTGCTCGTCCGCGCGTCCGGCGAACACGAGCCGGCCCCGGCTGGTCCAGCGCGCGAGGTCGCCCGTCCGGTACATCCGCTCACCGGCAGCGCCAGAGAACGGACATGCCACGAAGCGCTCCGCCGTCAGCGCCGACCGGCCGAGGTAGCCGCGTGCCAACTGCCCGCCGGCCACGTAGACCTCGCCGACCGTGCCCACGGCCGCCGGGCGGAGCCGGTCGTCGAGGACGTAGACGCTCAGGCCCGGAAGCCCGCGGCCGATCACGCTGCCGCCGTCCGGGTCCTCGCGCTCCACCTCGTGATACGTCACGTGGACCGTGGTCTCGGTGATCCCGTACATGTTGACGAGTCGCGGTCCGCCGCCGGACGGGTGGCGCGACCACCAGCCGGCCAGCCGGGCCGGGTCGAGCGCCTCGCCGCCGAAGACGATCGTGCGCAGGGACGTGAGCGCCGTGTCACGTCCCTCTATCTCAGCCATGAGCTGGTAGAAGGCTGACGGCGTCTGGCTCAGGACGGTGACTTCCTCGCGCTCGAGCAGGTCGAGGAACTCTTCGGGGGAACGGGAGACCGCGTAGGGGACCATCACGATCCTGCCGCCGGTCAGCAGCGGACCCCACAGTTCCCACACCGAGAAGTCGAAGGCGGCGGAGTGGAACCACGTCCAGGCGTCGTCGGCGCCGAAGTCGAACAGCGTACGACTGGAAGTGAAAAGGCTCACGGCGTCGCGGTGCGTCACTCCGACGCCCTTGGCCTGACCGGTCGAACCGGACGTGTAGATCACGTAGGCAAGGTTCTGCTGCCCCGCAGATCGGCGCGTTTTCCCGCGCACGACACGTCGGCGGCGCGGTCGGGCCGCTGTGCCGGCCTTGGTCTCGATCTCGTCCACGAGGAGCGTGCCGACGCCCTGGGCAGTTGCCTCGGCGAGCACCGCGGACGAGCCCTCGGACTCCGTCATCAGCAGCGCCGGGGACGCGTCCCGCAGCAGATATCCAATCCGCTCGGCGGGGTAGTCGGGCTCGATCGGCAGGTACGCGGCGCCGGCCTTCCACACCGCGAGCAAAGCGGCGATCAGCTGGACGGTCCGGCTCATCGCGACCGCGACCACCGACTCCGGGCCGACGCCGCGGTCGGTCAGGCAGCGCGCCATCCGGTCGGCCGACGCGTCCAGTTCCGCATAGGTCACGCGGGAATCGCCGGCCACGACGGCGATCGCGTCGGGAGTCCGGTCCGCCTGCTCGTGAAACAGGTCGAGGAGGGTGGCAGGCGGGATGTCGAGCTCGCGCTCGTTCCAGAGTTCGAGCATCTGGTGGCGATCCTCGGCGGTGACGACCTCGAGCTCGTCCACCGGGCGCTCGGCGTCTGCGGACATCTGTTGCAGTAGGCGGATATATGTGTCCGCGTAGGAACGGACGGCCTCGTCGCTGAGCACGTCCGTGCCGTACTGGAAGGAGACGGCCAGGCGATCGCCGAGCACGGTGACGTCGACGTTCAGGTCCGCCTTCGCGTAGGGTCGCGGCGCCGGGACGACCTTCGCGTCCAGCCCGTCGAATCCGAGCGCCACGGCCATGCGGTCGAGGTTGAAGAACGTCGTGTACAGCGGGCCGCTCGTACCGCCGGGCACTGATTCACGCAGGGTCGAGACCGGGAACGCGCGGTGGGCGAAGCCGTCGAGCATCGTGTGCTGGATCGCGCGGGCGTAGTCGCGGATCGTCATCCCGGGTTCGAGGACGGACCGGACGGGCAACACGGCGCTGCAGTTGCCGATCATGCGATCGCTGCCCGGACCCTCGCGCATCGCCACGGGGACGCCGATCGTCACCTGGTCCGCGCGGCCGGTGATCCGGTGCAGCAGATACGCGTAAGCCGCCAGCAGCATCGTGAACTGCGTGACCCCGATCCGGCGGCAGGCCGTGACGAGCTGTTCGGCGGTTTCGGCGGCGAGCTCGAAGTCGACCTGGCCGCCGCGATGCGTGGGCGCCGCGACCGGCGGGCGGTCCGACGGCAGCTCGACGGGCGCGATCCCCTCGGGGAATCGGGCGCGCCAGTACTCCTCGTCCACCCGCCGGGCGTCGCTGACCTCGTACTCGGCCTGCGCCTCGACGTGGGCCCGATACCGGCTGGGCGGCGCGAGCTCGGCGACCTGGCCGGCGAGCCTCGCGGTGTAGCAGCGCGCCAAGTCCTCGAAGAAGATCCCGAACGACCAGCCGTCCGCGATCAGGTGGTGCATCGACACCAGCAGCGCGTGGCGGTCGGGTGCGAGGGTGATCAGGGCGGTCTCGCACGCCGGGCCGTGTTCGAGGTCGAAGTCGATGTGAGCTCGCTTGCTCAGCCAGGACCGCAGCCGGGCGTCGCTCTCCTCGTCTGAGCCCGCTTCAGACAGGTCGGCGAGTTCCAGGACGACGTTGCCGGGCCCGGCCGCGATGACCTGTCCGGAACCGTCCGCCGGGAACGTCGCGCCGAGCAGCTCGTGCCGGGCGACGACCTGGCGCAGCGCGGCGCCGAGCGCCTCGACATCGAGCGGCCCGCCGAGCTCGACCACCGCGCTTTCCCGATACGCGCGGTGATAACCCGGGTCGATCTGGCTCAGCAGCCAGATCTCCTGCTGGCTGGCGGTGAATGGAAAGGGCTTCGCGGCCTCGGCTTCGACCTCGGCGACCCGTCGCGCGCCCGGGAAGAACCCGGCCGCGACCAGCTCGTCCAGGGCGGCGGCGAATCCGCGGTAGACCAGCTCGACGTCCTCGGCGGTGTGCGCGGGGCTGATGAAGAGGTTGCGGCCCTCCCAGACGTAGACCCCGTGCTGAAGCAGGAGGGTGTAGAAGGCCTCGATCTTCTCCGAGTGCTCGGATTCCCGGGGGAACTTGATGCGGAACAGCGAGCCGAAGCGAGCGACCTCGATCGGCACGCCCGCGGTCTCGAACAGCCGGTCGAGGCGCTCGGCGAGGTTCTTGGTGCGCTCGCTGAGCTCTTCCTGCACGCGCGGGCCGCGCTCCTTCAGCTCGCGCAGCACGGCGGTGCCCGCCGCAAGCATGAGCGGGTGCTTGCAGAAGGTGCCGCTGAAGAACGTGCGGACCGAACGCGGGTACGGCTGGTCGCCGAAGAGCCAGGCGCCGCCGTCGATGGCGTCGAGGTACTTAGCGTCGCCGGCCACCACGCCCACCGGCATTCCGCCGCCGGCCACCTTTCCGTACACGGCGAGGTCGCCGCGAATGCCGAACAGGCCCTGAGCACCGCCCGGGTGTACCCGGAAGCCGGTGATGACCTCGTCGAAGATCAGCGCGACGCCGGCCTCCGCGGTCATCGCGCGCAGCTCCCTTAGGAACTCGACGGGCTGCAGGTCCGGGTGCCGGCTCTGAACCGGCTCGACCAGCACGGCCGCGAGCTCGGGCAGCCGGGCGCGGATCGCCTCGAGCGCGGCGGGATCGCCGTAGGGAAGCACGACGGTGTCGGTGCCCACGGCGTCCGGCACTCCCGGACACAGAGGGCTGCTTTCGCTCTCGCCGTCAAAGCCCTGCCGGGCCAGGACCGGGTCGGCCGAGCCGTGGTAGGACCCTGCGAACAGGGCGAGCTTTGTGCGTCCCGAGACCGCCCGGGCCAGGCGCACCGCGACCATCACCGCCTCGGAGCCGGTGTTGCACAGCACGGCCCGCTCGTGCCCGCTCAGCTCGCAGAACAGCCGCGCGTACTCGGCGGTGAGCTGGTTGTGCGGGCCGACGTGGATGCCGGCGGCAAGCTGGGCGGTGATCGCCCGCTCGATGAAAGGCTCGCGGTGGCCGAAGAAGTTGGCGCCGAAGCCCATCGTCAGGTCGATGAACTCGTTGCCGTCGACGTCCCACACCCGGGAGCCGAGCGAGCGCGTGACGACCAGGGGGTAGCGAATCTCCTTGAGGTTCGGGAAGGGTTGCGGCGCGTGCCGGACGTCCGCGTGGAAGGGCCGCTCGAGGATCGCCTGGTCCTGCGATCCCTTGGTCAGTCGGAGGTGCCGCTCTACGAGGTCTGCGATGAATGCGCGCTGCTGCGCGGCAAGTGAGCTGTCGAGGTCCGTCCGGCCTGCTTTGAAGGCGATGAAGGTGTTGGCTGCTGCTCTGGGGATCGGGGCCGGGGTGAGCGCGGCGCGGGCCGGTGCCGGGATCGAGGGCGCGGCCGTAGCGATGGGCGCGGGCGAAGTGGTTCCCGAGAGCAGCGCGTACGCATCGCGCATCACCTGCGCGTGGATCTCGAGGAAACGTTGCGCGACGTCGCCTGAGGCCTCGGGGCTCACTGCTGCGGGGATGGCCGGGAGCTGCGCGGGGACCGGCGTCGGTACCGGACCGGTGCCGACGGCCGACGCGAGCCGGTCGGCTGGGGCGTTGTCCAGGACGTATCCGGCGAGCAGCGTGGGCGTGTTCACCTCCTCGAACAGCAGGCCGACGGGGATGGCGACCTCGAAGGTCCGCTGAATCACCTGAAGCGCCTGGATCAGGCTCAGCGAATCGGCGCCGAGCTCCAGGAAGGTGGCGGTCGCGTCGAGCTCGAAATCGCTGCCGAGCACGGCTTGGACGATCTCGACGATGGCCTCGAGGACGCTGTCCCGGCTCGGCGTCGAGGAGCGGCTCTCGTCGGGCATGTTGGCGATGGCCACGTCGTTTCCCTTCGGTGCTGCGGCGGCGTTCGGCAGCCAGTAGGACTTGCGCTGGAACGGATAGGTCGGTGCGCTGGTCGCGGGCGGGCGGCGCGGCGACTCGTCGAATGCGGACCAGTCGACGGTCCGGCCGAGGGTGTGCAGTCGGGCGGCGGAGTCGGCGAGCATCCTCCAGTCCTCGGACTCGGGGCGCAGGCACGCCAGCCAGGTGCCGCCCTCGACCTCCTGGGCTCCGGCGGCGATCAGGACCCGGCGCGGACCGACCTCCAGATAGCTCCGGCAGCCCAGCTCGTACAGCCGGGCGATGCCGTCGGCGAAGCGGACGGTCGAGGTCAGGTGCGCGGTCCAGTAGGCGGCATCGGGGATCCGGTCGGCGGTGAAGACGCTGCCGTCGAGGTCGCTCACCAGCGGAATGCGGGGCGCCCGGTATTCGATGCCTGAGGCCACCTCGGCGAAGGCTTCGGCAGCCTGCTGCATCATCGGCGAGTGGAACGCGTAGGCGGACTTCAGGGCGCGGCCGCGTAGTCCCTTGCCTGGCAACAGTTCTTGCAGCAGCGCGATCTGCTCGGGCGGACCGGCGACGACGACGTTCTCGGCCGAGTTGACCGTGGAGACCACGCACTGCGGGAGATCCGAGAGCAGGTCCCGGACGACGTCTTCCGTGGCGAGGACGGCAAGCATCGCGCCGGGCGCGGCGAGGTCCCGCACGAGTCGGCCGCGCTCGGCGGCCAGCCGCAGTCCGTCTTCGAGGCTGAATACACCGGCCACGCACGCGGCGGCGAGCTCGCCGACGCTGTGTCCGAGCAGGTAGTCCGGCTCGATCCCCCAACTGCGCCACAGCCGCGACATCGCGTATTCGAGGGCGAACAGGGCGGGCTGGGTGTACTCGGTACGGTCGAGCACGCTGGCGTCGGGGCTGTCCGGGAAAAGGATCGAGGTCAGCGAACGGTCCGAGAACTGCCGGAGGATCGCGTCGCACCCGTCCAACTCATGCCGGAACACGGCACTGGTCTGATAGAGCCCGCGTGCCATCGCGTGGTACTGCGATCCCTGTCCGCTGAATAGGAAAGCCAGCCCAGCGGAGTCGGCCACGGCGGTGTGCACCGACGGATGTACGGCGCGAGCGGCGAGCGCGTCGAGTCCGGCCAGTGCCCCCTGCCGATCGCGGACGGGGATCGCGGCGCGGTGCTTGAAGTGGGTGCGGCGGGTGTTCGCGGTGGAGCAGAGCTCTGCCAGGGTCGGGCCGCCGTCGGTACGCAGCGCGTCGCCGTAGCGGGCCGCGAGTTCGGTGAGCGCGTCGTCGTTGCGTGCGCTGAGGGTCAGCACGCTCACCGGCCGCGCGACGTCAGCGGGCTGCGGTGCTGCGGGGATCCCGGTCGGCTCGGAGAGGATCACGTGCGCGTTCGTGCCGCCGAAGCCGAACGAGCTGATCCCGGCAGTGAGCACGGTGCTCGCGGTAGGGGTCCAGGCCCGCTCCGCTGCGGGGAACTCGATGTTCGGGTCCTGCGGCAGGTCCGGGTTCGGGCCGTCGTACCGGGGGTGCGCGGGCACCGTACGATGCCGGAGCATCTGCACTGTCTTGATGACTCCGGCGACGCCGGCGGCCGCCTCGGCGTGCCCGATGACCGTCTTGACCGAGCCGACCCGCAGCGGTTCGCCCGCTCGGTCGGGTCCGGCGAGCACGGCGGCCAGGGCGCGCATCTCGATCGGATCGCCGAGCGGGGTGCCGGTGCCGTGCGCCTCGACGTAGCCGACGTCCGCTGGCGCGAGACCCGCGGCGTGCAGCGCGTCCCGGATGACGTCCTGTTGCGCGGCGCCGTTCGGCGCGGTCAGGCCGTTGCTGCGGCCGTCCTGGTTCACGGCGGAGCCGCGCACCACCGCGAGGACGCGGTCGCCGTCCCGGACCGCGTCCCGCAGCCGCTTGAGCACGACGACGCCGCAGCCCTGGGAGCGGACGTAGCCGTCCGCGGCCGCGTCGAAAGTCTTGCAGCGGCCGTCGGCGGCCATCATCCCGGCGTCGCGGAAGGCGTCGGTGACGTCCTCGGAAAGCACCAGGTTGACACCGCCCGCCAACGCGACGGCGCACTCCCCCGACCGCAGGGCGGCGCTGGCCAGGTGGATCGCGACCAGCGAGGACGAGCAGGCGGTGTCGACGGAGATGCTCGGTCCGCGGAAGTCGTAGAAGTAGGAGAGGCGGTTCGCGGCGATGCTGGCGGCCTGGCCGGTCACGCCGTACAGGTTCAGCGGGCCGGCCGTGCGCGCGGACAGCCGTCCGTAGTCGCTGCCGCTGATCCCGACGAAGACGCCGGTCCGGGTGCCGGCCAGGCTCGCCGGCACGATCCCGCCGTGCTCCAGGGCCTCCCACGTCACCTCGAGCAGCAGCCGCTGCTGGGGATCGAGGTGGACGGCCTCGCGGGCCGCGACGGAGAAGAACTCGGCGTCGAACAGGTCGAGCCGGTCCAGGGCCGGGTCGCTCGCGGTGCCGGTGCGCACGAGTTCCCAGAACGCGTCCGGCGTGTCCGCGCCCGGGAAGCGGCAGCCCATGCCGATGATCGCGACGGCCTCGTCGGCGTCGTCCGGCTCTTCGGAGGCGGAGGCGGACGCAGGCTCGGGCTCAGTGGGAGACGGCTCGCCCGCTACGAGCGCGGCCAGGTGCGCGCCGAGCCCGCGGATCGTCGGGTGCTCCCAGATCAGGGCGGGGTTGAGATCGAGGTCGAGCTCCGCCTGGAGCTCGCCGATCATCGTCACCGCGTCGCGGGAGGAGAGCCCGAAATCGGCGAACGGGGCGTGCTCGTCGAGCTCGGCGGGCGGCAGCCCGAGGCGGGCGGCCAGCAGCTCGGTGATCAGGGTACGGACGGCAAGGTCCTCGGCGTCGGATGCAGACACGGGTCGAGAATCGCCCAGCACCGGCGATGATCTCAACGTTCTGCAACCGGCGGCGCGGGCGTTCGACTGGCGCGCCGCCCCGGTCGGACAAGGCGGCGTCAGAACATTGATCGGGCGAACGACCGGCCGTCATAGTCCGGGGAGTATCGAGTGGATCCTGGAGCCGGGTCGTCCCGTGCTCCCGGCCTTGGAGGCACTCCCGTGACTACTGTCATAGACCTATTCGCGCACGAGAACCTGGCCGCAGCCTTCGCCGACCGCGTCAAGGCCTTTCCCGATCGCGCCGCGCTGACCTTCTACCGCGGCTCGGCCGCCGACACCCACGACGTCGTGACATACACCGAGCTCTCCCGGCGCGCCTGGCTGCGCGCGGCCGCGCTCGGCAAGCGGCTCAAGGCCGGCGAGCGGGTGCTGATCGCGCTGCCGAACGGCCCCGAGTTCGTCGAGGTCTACCTCGGCTGCGTGTTCGCCGGACTGATCGCGGTGCCGACGCCGCCGCCCGGCGGGCGGACGAACGCGGTCGAGCGGATCGCCGCGATCATCCAGGACTGCCGGCCCGCGCTGATCGTGACGGATCCCTCCGGCTGCGCCGAGTTCGCCGAGCAGCTGCGCGGCTTCGGCATGGCGGACGTGCCGGTCGTGCCGGCGGAACCGGCCGGCCCCGGGACGACGGCTCCCGTCTCGTTCGCGGACGGACGACGCACGGAACGCGAGAGCGTCGCCGTCATCCAGTACAGCTCTGGATCAACCGGCACCCCGCGCGGCGTCGTGCTGACGCACGGCGCGATCATGGCCAACTGCCAGGCGATGGCCACCATCGGCCTGAACCGCGAGGTGTTCGGCAGCTGGCTCCCGTTCCACCACGACATGGGCCTGTTCATCATGCTCACCGCGCCGCTGCTGCTCGGCGCCCCCGTGGTGCTGATGGCGCCCGGTGACTTCGTCCGGCGTCCGGTTGAGTGGCTGCGCATGCTTGACACCTTCAACTGCACCAGCGCCGCGGGCCCGAACTTCGCCTTCGACCTGTGCACGCGCGCGATTCCCGATGACAAGCTCGCGGGGCTCGACCTGTCCCGGGTGAAGTTCATCATGAACGGTTCCGAACCGATCCACCTGCCGACCATGCGGGCGTTCTCCGCTCGCTTCGCGTCGGTCGGGCTGGCGCCGTCGGCCGTCTCGCCCTGCTACGGCCTGGCCGAGGCCGTGGCGTACGTGTCGACCAACCCCGGCCCCGTCATGCCGAAGACGCTCGTCGTCGACCCGGCCGGACTCGAGGACGGCGCCGCGCCGCGACTGAGCCCCGTCGCCGACGGCGACGCCGGGCGCGAGATCGTGGGCTGCGGGCAGCTCGCCTCGACGATCGAGGCCCGCATCGTCGATCCCGCCACGCGCGCCGCACTGCCGGAAGGCCGCGTCGGCGAGATCTGGCTGCGCGGCGGGAACGTCGGCCTCGGCTACTGGAACCGGCCCGAGATGACCGAGCAGATCTTCGGCGCGCGCATCGAGGGTGTCTCAGGCTCCGAAGACGACGGCCCGTGGCTGAGGACCGGAGATCTCGGGGCTGTGTCCGAGGGCGAGATCTTCGTCACCGGGCGTATCAAGGAACTGCTGATCATCCGCGGCCGCAACCTCTACCCCCAGGACGTGGAGCAGCAGGCGCGCGCGGCGCACGCGGCGCTCGACGGCTTCCTCGGCGCCGCCTTCGGCGTCGGCGCGCACGACGAACGCATGGTCCTCGTGCACGAGGTCAACCCGCAGACCGCCGAGGCTGAGCTGCCCGGCGTGGCCAGCACCGTCGCCCGGCGCCTGACGACTGAGTTCGGCGTGCCGGTGCGCAACGTGATGCTGGTGCGGCGCGGCACGGTGCGTCGCACCACGAGCGGCAAGATCCAGCGTTCCGCGATGCGCGAGCGGTTCCTGGCCGGCGACCTCGCCGCGCTGCACGCCGAGCTTGAGCCGGAGGTCCGCGAGCTGGCGACGACGAGCGCGGAGTCGGCGTGAACCGTGTCAGCGCGGCTCCGGAGGCGGTGCTCGACGCTGCCCTCGGGGACCGGGCACAGGCGACGGCGGCGGGCGCGACGACGATGACGACGTGGCGGTGGAGCGCGGACGGGGATCGGGCTGAGGCCTACCCCTCCGAATACTCCGCCCGGCTCGACGCCTTCGGCCTGCACCGCTACTACGCGCCGCCGGAGTGGGGCGGCGCGTCCGACGACCACGAGGTGATGCTGCGGCTGTGGCGCACCGTGGCCCGCCGCGACCTCGCCGCGACCGTCGCGCACGGCAAGACCTATCTCGGCACCGCGCCGGTCTGGATCGCGGCGCAGCCCGAGCAGGCGGCCACAGTGGCCGCCGCCGTGCTCTCCGGCGCTCCCGTCGGCTGCGCGTTATCAGAGCCCGAACACGGTGCCGACCTCGTCAACGGCTCGGTCACCGCCACCGCGCACGACGGCGGTTTCCGTCTCGACGGCGTGAAGTGGCCGATCAACAACGGGACCCGGAGCACCCACCTGACCGTGCTCGCGCGGACCGCCGACGCCAGCACGGCACGTAGCCACAGCATGTTCCTGATCGAGCGGGCCGCGCTGCCGCCGGGAAGTTGGCGGCAGCTGCCGAAGGTGCACACCCATGGCCTGCGCACGCTCGACCTGTCCGGGATCGAGTTCTCCGGCGCGCGGATCCCCGCCTCGGCGCTGCTCGGCGCTGAGGGCACCGGAATCGAGATCGCCCTCAAGTCGCTCCAGCTCACCCGGACGATGTGCGCGGCCATGTCGCTCGGTGCCGCTGAGCACGCGCTGCGGCTGGTTGCGGAGCCGGGACCGCGGCTCGACGAGCCGGGCGCAGGTCACGTCGTGGCACGATGCGCCGCGCTTCTGGCTGCGGCCGAGGCCGCGACACTGGTCGGGGCGCGCAGCGTGCACGGCCTGACCGGGGAGCTGAGCGTCACGTCCGCAGTGGTCAAGTCCGTCGCCCCGGCGCTGGCCGACCGCGTGATCCGCGAGCTGGCCGAGTTGCTCGGCCCCCAGGCCTGGTCGATGGACGGCCCTGGGCTCGGCGCGTTCCAGAAGCTGGCCCGCGACCATGACGTCGTCTCAGTGTTCGACGGCAGCACCCCGGTCAACCGCGCCTCGCTGATCGGCCAGTTCCCGAGGCTGGCGCGCCGACTCGCCTCTGGGGAGCACGATGACGATGGCTTGGCCGAGGCTGCGGCGATCGGCGCGCCCCCGCGCCGACTGGACCGTGCCCTCTTAAGCCTGGCTTCCAGGACCGGCTGCTCGGTGCTGCAGGGCCTAGCCGACGTGGCCGCGTCGGATCCGGTGCGCGCCGATCCCGGACTGGCTAGGCAGGCCGCCGGACTGCACGCGGCAGCCCTACAGCTCAGTGCCCTGATGTCGCAGGTGCGTCCGGCGCCGCGTCCGCCGATGGCAGCGTACGAACTCGCCGCCGCGTACGAACTCTGCTTCGCCGGGGCCGCGTGCCTGCATCTGTGGTCGGCGCGGGGCAGCTCGCGGGTTGGAGAGCCGCTGTGGCAGGACGGGCTGTGGGTGCGGGCGGCGCTGTACGCGCTGTCCGGGCCGCTCGCCGAACTGCTCGGTGAGCCGCGTCCGGCCCCGTCGCCCGACGAGCGCCGGATCTTTGGTCGGCTTTCGACGGTAATCCTCGCGGCGGCTGCGGACTCGGGCCCCGTCACGCCTTTCGGGACGGCGCTGTGAGCGCGGACAAGCTGGACGAGATGTTCGGCGACCCCTGGGACGACGGGAACCCTGTCGGCTATGCGGCCCTGCTCGAAGCGGATGAGCGGGCTGAGCTCCCCACGGACGCCGCACGGCTGCTGGAGGACTACGACCTCGGCGCCGAGTTCGTCCCGGCGGAACGCGGCGGCCGCTTCGTCGGCGTGGACGAGTTGACCGCGATCCTGCGGACCATCTGGCGGCGCGATCCGCGCTTGGGAATCGCTTACGGACACGCGGGATCCCGGGACACCGGCACTGGTAGGCGCCTGTCCGGCCTACGCGGCCTGGAGATCGGCGACGCCGAACCCGCGCTCGACGCCGTCTTCCTGCCGAGCCTGCTCGTCGGCCCGTTGGACACCGCGCTGCGCACCGGTCTGGCGAACTCCTTCGATCGCCGACTCTACGGGGCGACCGTCGCCGACATCCCCTTCGTACGCGCCACGATCGCCCGTGCGTACGCTGATCTGCTCGCGATCGACGCTCTGGCGCCCGAGGCTCCGGGAGCCGAGCGGCTGGCGTACCGGATGCTGCTTGAGGCGTTCAGCTGCATCCGGGAGGTCCTCGGCGCACGGGCTCTGCTGCGTAGCGGGCCCACGGCGATCTTCCAGAAGCTGGCCCGCGACGTTGCGGCCGTGATCTCACTGCGCCCCCGGAAACACGTGGACCCCGAGATCAGGGAACTGCTGCGCCCCGAACACGCGGCCAAGCTGGCCGAACCCGAACTGCTCGCGGTCCGGGACCGGCTGACCCGCCGCCTCGGCGAAGCACCGGTGCTGACCCCCGCGGAACGCGAGGACGTGGACCAGCAACTGTTCGACACCGCGGCAGCCAGGTACCACGACCGACGACTCTTCGATTCGACCGCCCGGCGTATCCCGGGCTGAGAGAAGGCATCCCATGGACGTACAGGCATATCTGATCGACCGTGTCTCGTTCTACCTGGACATTCCCGCCGAGGAGGTCGAGCTCGGCATACCGCTGACCGAGTTCGGCCTCGACTCGGTGTACGCGATCGCGCTGTGCGGCGACATCGAGGACGAACTCCGCATCGGCATCGAGCCGACCCTGCTGTGGGACATCGCCGACCTCGCGGCGCTGAGCGCGCACCTGACCGGGCTGCTCGCCGAGCAGCCGGCCCACTGATGACAATGATGACGAGTCGCAGCCCCTGGCTCCCCTACCCGCGACGGGAGGGACGCCCCGGCGCCCGGCTGTTCTGCCTGCCGCACGCGGGCGCCGGGGCGAGCACCTTCCGGCAGTGGGTCCGGATGACGGGCACCGCCGAGGTCGAGGTGCGCCCGATCCAGCCGCCGGGCCGGGAGACCCGGCGCGCGGACGCGCACTACGGCGAGATCGCGGCGTTAATCCCCGACCTCGCCGAGGCCCTGCTGCCCGAGCTCGACGTGCCCTACGCGATCTTCGGCAACAGCGTGGGCGCGGTGCTCGCCTTCGAGCTGGCCCGCCTGTTGGAGAACGGGGCACAGCGCGCGCCCTCGCGGCTGATCGTCGCGGCCAGCGCCTCCCCGCGCCACGCCGGTACCCTGCTGCCGTCGATCGACCGGCTCTCCGACGGCGAGCTGGTCGAGCTGCTGGCCCGCCGGTTCCAGGGGATCCCGGCCGTGCTGCTCGACTCGCCGCAGTTGCTCGCGGAGTTCACCCCGGTGATGCGGCGCGACCTGGAGGCGGTGCAGCGGTACCGGCCGCCCGAGCTGCCGGCCCTTTCGTGTCCGGTCACCGCTTTCGTGGGCGAGGACGACGCCGTGCCGCTCGCGTTCGTCGACGAGTGGCGCGCGGTCACGACCGGCTCTTTCGAGCTGTTCCCGGTGCCCGGCGGGCATTTCGCACCGCTCGGGCACGGCCACCGCGTGATCGACCTGATGCTGAGGATGGCAGAGCTTTGATAGGGATGGAGATAGACCTCGAGGTCTATCAGTCGGTGGACGCGGCGGTCCGGATGCACGCCGCGTCCGCCCCCGAGCGCCTCGCGTGCGTGTGCCTGGACGTAAAGGGGCAGCAGTACGCCGCTCTGACCTACGGCGAGCTCGACCGGCGTGCCCGGAGCACCGCCGCCGAACTCGGCCGTCGGGCCGTGCCGGGTGATCGTGCGCTGCTGATGTGCGAGACCGGACCGGAGTTCGTGGTCGGATTCCTCGGCTGCCTCTACGCCGGCGTCATCGCTGTGCCGGTTCCCAAGCCGGACCGCATGTCGAGCGGACCCCGGCACCGGGGGCGGCTCGAGGCCATCATCGCCGACGCGGAACCCGCGGTAGTGCTCAGTTCCGATGACGACGCGGACGGACCCGAAGAGGTCGCGGTCTCGGCGCTATGGTCCGGATCCGGAGACGACTGGGTCGATCCGCGCGTCCCGGCCGGAGCCCCGGCATTCCTGCAGTACACCTCCGGCTCGACCGGCGATCCGAAGGGCGCGGTGATCAGTCGGCGCGCGCTGGGCGCGAACATCTGGGCCGTCACGGACGGCTTCGCACTCGGCGGATACGGCCGCGACCTGACCCTTGTCAGCTGGCTGCCGCTCTACCATGACATGGGGCTGATGCAGCTTGTGCTCGCGCTGGGCAACGGGGGAACCAGCGTGCTGATGCCGCAGACGGCGTTCCTGCTCAAGCCGTTCGTCTGGCTCGAGGCGCTCAGCCGCTACGGGGCCCAGCTGTGCAGCGCGCCGAACTTCGCCTTCGAACTGTGCGCGGACCGAGTCAAGCCCGAGCAGCTCGACGTGCTCGACCTATCCGCGCTCCGGCACGTCACGTGCGGCTCCGAGCCGGTCCGCTTCGAGACGGCCGAGCGGTTCACCACCCGGTTCGCGTCCGCGGGCCTCGGGCCGGACACCTTCGAACCCGCATACGGCCTCGCCGAGTGCACGCTCTACGTCTCCGGCGAGCGCGAACCGCACGACCCGCCCTTTCTCGACGTGGACGCGGACGCCGCCGAACACGGCCACGTCCTAGAGCCCGCCGCCGACGCCCGGACCCGCCGCATGGTCTCCAACGGCCGGGTGGCGAAGAACCTTGACGTACGGGTCGTCGACCCCGAGTCCGGTGCGCAGTGCCCGCCGGACCGGATCGGCGAGATCTGGATCGCAGGCCCCTGTATCGCGGACGGCTACTGGCGCAAGCCCGAGGTCAGCACGGAGAAGTTCGGCGGACGGCTGCCCGGGGTGGCGGCCGGACCGTTCCTGCGCACCGGCGACCTCGGCTTCGTCCGGGACGGCCAGGTCTTCATCGCAGGACGCCGCGACGATCTGGTCATCGTGGACGGCCGCAACCACCACCCGCGCGACCTCGAGTTCAGCGTGACCGACAGCCACCCGGCGCTGACCGGGGCACAGTCGGCGGTCTTCGGATACGAGAAGGACGGGCACCCTCTCGTAGCAGTGCTCGTAGAAACGGCGCTAGGTGTGCGGATCACCGATGCCGCCACCCAGACCACTCCCCCGGCACGCGGCGCCGTCGACCGCACCGAGGTCGAGCGCGCGGTGCGCAAGGCCGTCTCGGACGGGCACCAGGTCAGCATCGCAGACCTCGTACTACTCAAGCCCGGCGCCATCCCCCGGACGACCAGCGGCAAGGTGCAGCGCAAAGCGAGCCGTCGAGTGTTCCTCGAAGGCGGCCTCAACGCCTGGTGACGCGCGGTGACGCGGGCGACGTGCGGCGGACAATCCCGCAGTCCCTCGAGAGCAACGGATGCCCACCGATGCGGAGCCAGGTAAAGCGGCGGCGGGCTGGTCCGGGAAACCAGCTCGCTGAGAGACGGAAGAGGTCGGCGAGCGTGGGCCACGGTGCTTGTAGCCCAGCCATCTAGGGAGGTCAGCTCTGCCGCCGACAGGAGCGGCGATGAATGATCAGAACTGCGTCGGTTCCCGACCTCAGACTGAGTTAGGGGATTCTCGCGCGCGTCTCGTTGCCCGGTTGGAGGAATGTCGAACGCGCGCGCCAAGGAACGCCGTTACCTCGCTGCGGAAACGTCGCTCGCGATTGCGTTGAAATGTCCGCATCGGTCTGCTGCTGCCATGCGGGCAGGTCTTGCCAGTCGGCGACGTAACTGGGTTTCGGGTCCTCGAAGTGCTTGTAGATCTGCGCGATCCAACACAGCGCGACGAAACGGCCTTGCTGCTCGCACGTGAGCTTCGCCGAGTGGCCACCGCTCACCTCGGCGAACTGTCGAACCTGCTCGTAGACAGCGGCGGCGGCTTCTCGTTCCCATTCCGGGGTTTCGTCCCATGGGGCGATGTATCCGGGCTTGGGCTCTCCCGGATAGTAGGGCTCTGCGGGCACGTGGAGCGAGGCACCTTTCGGGTGAAGCGCCGGTGTGTCCCGGCGATACGTGGGATGGTCCAATTCGGTTGAGCGGTGGCCGAGTCTCGCCGTAACGTACGACGCCATGGTGATCAGTCCGTTTGCTGAAGCTGATGCCGTCTTGGCGGAGGTCAATCGCGACCATGGCACCAGCTATGTGGTTGTGGGTGCGTTGAGCGGCGGTTTCCAGGGTGGCGCGTGGCGGATCGTCGGGCCAGATGGCGGTTCGGCTGTCCTGAAGTGGAGCGAAGCTCGCGGAGCTTGGGCTCAAGTCGTTCTCGCCGCCCAGGCGAAAGTCGCCGGAGTGCGGCAGCACGGTTACCCGACTCCTGCCTGGGTGGCGGCTGGGCTGACGATGCACGGGTTTGTGTATCAGGTTCAGGAGTTCGTGTCCGGGAGACCGGTCGATTGCCTGACCGAGCCGCTGGCCCGGCAGTTGGTGGACGTGCTGGAACGCTGCGCGGCCGGGCACCGGCCCGATCCCGGCGGTGATCCGCGCTCGGACTGGTCGCAGTTCGTCCTTCGTGAGATGAGCGGTGGCGCGGACGGTCTGCCGTCGCGGGTCTCCGAGCTCGGCTCTCGCGAGGCGGCGGTTGTCGAGCGGGCTGTGGCCTTGCTGGATCGGCTCGGGCCGGTGGGGTTGCCCGCCGACGATCTCGTGCACGGTGATCTCAACCTGGGCAACGTGCTTGTGGGCGCGGATGGCAAGCTGGTGGGCATCGTCGATATCGAGGCGCTGGGCGCGGGATGTCGCGCGATCGACTACGCGGCACTGTGGCACAGCAGCGCGGACGACGGGGATGGCGTGGGGCTGAGTCTCGTGCGCGCGGCGGGGGAACGTGCGGCTGGCCCGAGCGGGTTCGCCCTGTGTGCGCTGTGGATCGCATTGGAGTACATCAGGTTCGGCGCCGACCGTGATGGTGCAGTCGGCAGTGCCCGTGCGGTCGCGGCGGCAGACCGACGCTTGGACCGGCTTGAGGTGCCGCAGCGTTAGCCCTGGGAGGTTCATGCTGCGTGCGTGCTCTGACACCGCTGTGCTGGAAAGTGCCCCGCCACCTGGGATGATCGGTTTGCTGAAGACCGATCAGACGGGTGGATCGAGGCACCTTCCAGGTGAAGAAGCGCAGTGGATGGGACCGCGGGCTCAGGCTTGAGGCTACGGGTCGTGGGATGGTCGGGCATGCGGGGGCGGTGCTGCTGCACCGCGTGGCCGGCCGGATCGGGCTGGTGGAAGGGTTGCGCGGGGCGCTGGTGGCGAGCCCGTGGAGGCTCGACCACATCAAGAGCCGTACACTGCGCGCCGCGAAGCGGTCGGAGAAAGCAAGACATCCCCGTTCAAATCGTCTGGCCGGAAGGTGCTACCCGACCATAGGACCGGCACAGCCCCTCGACTGCAACGGGACGGGGCGACGGACGAAGGCCCGCAGAAGCGGAACAGGAAGCTGCCGACGCTGCCACACAACGCTGGGAGCAGGGCGGGCGGGCGGGTAACGCACCCGCCGCCCCGCACGGACACCGGACACGGCACCAAGCAGGCCCTCAACGCAACCGCGGAAAACCGACAGAGCCCGGGACGATGCGTATCGTCCCAGGCCTGCCAAAATATTCTGTCAGCGTCCCCGCCACACCGGCTCACGCCGCTCGGCGAAGGCGCGCGGGCCCTCGACGGCGTCTTCGCTGCGCATCCGCTGCTCCTCCCAGACATACCGCGTCGCAAAGGCCTGCTCTAGCGGCATGTCCACCGACCTCATTACCGCCTCCTTGATCGCCCGGACCGCCAGTGGCGCGCTCCGGGCGATCGACTGCGCCCAGGAGTCCGTGCACGCGTCCAGCTCGTCCGCCGGCACGACCTCGTTGAGCAGACCCCAGCTCAGGGCCTGCGCCGCCGAGAACCGGCGGCCGGTCAGCAGCAGGCCCAGCGCGGTCTTGAGCGGGATCTGCCGGGCGAGGCGGAACGCGCCGCCGGCTCCGGGAACCAGGCCGAGGGTGGCCTCCGGCAGGGCGAAGACGGCCCGGTCGGAGGCTACGGCCAGATCGCAGGCGAGTACGAGTTCGAATCCGCCGCCTAGCGCGTAGCCGTCGATGCGGGCGATGACCGGTTTGCTGAACGCGAACCGCTCGGTCAGCCGCGGCCAACCGGGTAGGCCGCGGCTGCCGAAGGTCGTCGGCGCCGCGCCGTCGGCGTTCAGCGCGGCGCGCTCGCGAAGGTCCTGACCGACCGAGAACGCACGGTCTCCCGCACCGGTCAGAACCACCACGCGCACCTCGGGATCGGCCTCGACCGCATCCCAGATCTCGGCGAGCTCCGCGTGCATCCGCAGGTCCATCGCGTTGAGCACGGCGGGGCGGTTGAGCGTGACGCGGGCCACGTGTCCGTCCCGCTCGCACAATACGCGCGGAGCTTCCGGGGTCATGCCGCCGCACTCCTCGCGGCGAAGCGACCCACCTTCGTGATGACGTCGTGGCTGTAGATGCGCCGCGCCTGCTGGAGGGCGAACTCGGCCATGTACCGGCGGAAGTCGTCCACCGGTTCCTCGGCCAGGTTCAGCATCCGGCGGTTGGCGAGCACGGCCGGAGCCGCGAGTTGTGCCAGGCCGCGCTCCACCGCCACGTCCATCTCCTCGGGTTCGACGACCTCGTCGACGAGCAGCCGCGCGTCGGGCTCCGCGACGCGTAGCCGTCGGCCGCGAAGCACCAGCGCCCGCGACCCCCGGCCACCGAGATGGTGGCCGAGGCGGAGGTTTGACGCACCGGGGATGATCCCCTCCTGCGCGGCCGGCAGGCTCAGGTAGGCGTCCGAAGCGGCGATGACGTGGTCGAAGACGAGCAGCAGTTGCATGCCGCCGCCGATCGCGAACCCATCGACCGCCGCCGCCCAGGGCTTCTCGACGGTGTGCGAATACCAGGGCGGGTCGTCGACTAGCAGGCCCCGGTACAGCTTGTGGATGTACCCGAGCTCCCGGCGCAGCAGGAAGTCGACTAGCGGGATCTCGCCCGCATGCAGGGCCTTGAGGTTGATGCCGGCGCTGAAGACTCGCTTGCCGCGATAGCGCGGATGGGTCATGACCCCGCCGCGCACCAGGCCGACGCCGACTTCGGGGTCGAGCAGCGCGAGGTCTACAGCCGTCTCCATGTCCTCGACCTGGCGGACGTCCTCGGCGTTGAGGCGGTCGTCGCGGCACATCGTCAGCCGCGCCGTGCCGCCGCGCCGCTCCACGACCACGGCCTCGAGCTCGATCCGGCCGGTCGCGGTGAACTCGGGCAGCAGCCCGAGGGCGCGCGGGGTCGGCCGCAGCATCGCGTCCAGCAGGTGCTGGCCCGCCCGATCCGCGCTCAGCACGCGGTGGAAGAAGATGCCCTGGTCGATCTCGTGGCCCTCCTTCTCGGCCTGCGGCAGGGCACGCTCGCCCGCGAGCTTCTCGGCGGTCGGCACCAGGCCGGGGAAGCGGGCCGCCGCGCTCTCGGCGAGCTCTTCGATCCGCAGGTGGCGCGAACGTCCCTCGGTCAGCTCGTCGTAGACCGCGTCGACATGGGTGTCCAGGAACGCGCATCGCAGGGTACGCAGAGCGTCGCGCAGTTCGTCGGCGTGCTCGCGGGACGCGGGGTCGCGCCGCGCGGGCTCCGGCAGTGCGGCGAGGTGCTCGTCGGTCCGCGCGGCGTGCCGGGTGAGCGCACTCCGGGCTTCGGCCAGGCCGGAGCGGACCTCGTCCAGCCGATCGCTCCGCGCGGCAGCAGTCAGCACCGTCATCACGCGGCTCCGGCCTTGCGCAGCGCGCGGTCGCAGGCCGCGAGATGGGCGCCGAGGGCCTCGTCGTACGGGGTGCAGCCGGCGTCGAGCAGCAGCTGCCTGCGGACGGCCAGCTCCGGGCCGGAGAAGGACGCGGTCTTCGCGACCACCCGGGCCAGCGCCTCGGGCACGTCGTCGGTGACCTCGTCGACCAGCGCCAGCGAGAGCGCGAGGCGCGCGTCGATCGGGTCGCCGAACAGCGCGGCCCGGCGCACCGAGGAAGCATTCGAACCCTGATTGACCAGGCGGAACAGGGCCATCCCGGGCCAGGTGGAGCCGGCCTCGGTCGACACCACGAGGCGCGCCGAGGCGGTCGCCAGCCGGTAGTCGGCCACCAGCAGCGCGTCCAGCGCGGGACCGCCGCAGTCGCCGTCCACAACCGCGACCGTGACCAGCGGCAGCCGCTCGAGCCGGCGCAGCGCCCGCTCCCACCGGTTGACCAGTGCCACTCCGGCGGCCTGGCCGGTCCAGGAGCGGCCGGGGACCCCGGCGACGTGCAGGACCACGCGCTCCGGCGGCTCCGGTGACTCGGCCAGGTCGCACACCTGGGAGATCCGCGCGATCAGTTCGGCGGAGAGCGGCTCCGTACCGTCGACGCTCAGCGTCGCCTCGTCCACGTCGTAACCAGCGAGCGCAACCATGGTTGTTCCTCCTGCTTTCCTCGTATCCGTAGTCTGATTCGTAGCCGTGCCGGCAGCAGCAGTGGCAGTGGCAGCAGCAGTCACCACTGGATCAGCGCCGTCTCGATCGTCGACCCCGGGCCCATGGTCATCAGGACGCCGTAGTCGCCGGTGCGCACGACCCGCTCTTTCAGCAGCCGGTCGTAGGAGAACAGGAACGATCCGCTGGAGAGGTTGCCGTAGTCGCGCAGCACCTCGACGGTGTGCCGCACCTCGTGCCGGGTCAGGCCGAGGTTGACCCGGACCGCGTCGATGACCTTCTTGCCGCCGGAGTGCACGAGCCAGTGCCCGATGTCGCTGCGCCGCAGTCCGGCGCCGCCGAGCAGCCGGTCCACGACCCGTTCGGCGTTGGCGCCGACCACGTAGGGGATCTCGGGGTCGAGGTAGAAGCTGAACTTGGCCTGCGCGTCGTCCCAGTCGTAGCGCATCGCGTCGATGGCGTCGGTGATGAGGTGGCTGGCGAACCCGAGCACTTTGGGACCGTCAGGTGTCTGTCGCTGGGCCACCCCGGAAACCGGGCCGTCCTGCGGGGCGATCAGGCCGATGGCGGCGGCGCCGTCGCCGAATAGGCTGTTGACCACGGCGGTGCGCATCGTCGAGTCGAAGACGTACGCGGCCGAGCAGGCCTCCGCGCACACCATGACGGCCAGCCTGCCGGGGTTCGCTTTTGCCCAGGCGGCCGTGCCGTTGAGCGCGTTGAGCCCGGCGTTGCAACCCATGCCCACGACGTCCACCCGGTGGCAGCCGGGATCGATGCCGAGCTGCTTGATGATCAGGGCACTGAGTCCGGGGGTGAGGAAGCCGGTGGTGGTGACGCAGCACAGGTAGTCGAGCTGGTCGAGGCCCGCGCCGATGTTCTCCAGGCAGTTCAGCAGCGCGCGCGAGCCCATGTCGACGGCGAGCCGCTTGTGCTTGGCGAGCAGTTCGCCCTGGATCTCCTGGACCCGGTCGCCCTGCTCGTCCGTCGGCGGGAGCGTCAGGTGCCGGCGTTCGATCGCGCTGTTGAGGAACACCGAGCGGATCCTCGGGTCGGAGATCCCGAAGATCTCCAGCAGCTCGCGCTGCGTGTACGAGTCCGGGGTCACCGCGGTGCCGACGCCGGCGATCCGCGGTTCGGCGGATTTGGCGCGGCGCGCGGCCTCGAGGGTCCGCAGGCCGATCGGGACGGGACGCTGGACGAGTGTGTCAACGGTCACCGGAAAGTCCACCCCCACATACGGGTCTTGCTTCGGGTCAGCGGTATGGCATGCAGCAGCACCGTCGTCTCCTCTCAGGAACGGCGTTGTTAGCGGGTTTCGGCCCCGTCGGCGGCTTCGGATTCGATGAAGGCCGCCAGGGCCTTGACGCCGTCGACGATCTCGGCGTCGGACAGGTAGCTGACGGAGAGGCGGATCCCCCTGGTCCCGCCGCCGGTCGGATAGAAGTACGACATCGGCGTCCAGATGACGCCGAAGCCTTCGGCCGAGCGGATCAGCGCGGCGTTGTCCGCCGCGAAGGGGACTTCGAGGCTCAGGAAGAATCCGCCGGACGGTTCGTTCCAGCGGACGCCGAGCGCCTCGCGCGTGCTCGCAGGCAGGCACTCGTCCAGCTGACGGAGGGTCGAGCGCATCGCCTCGCCGTAGTGCCGCGAGGTCTCCCGGTTGAGCTCGGCGGCCCGGCCGCCGGCGGACAGCAGCATCCCCGCGACCACGGCCTGGCTCAGCGGCGAGGTGTTCACCGTGATCATGCTCTTGATCTTGACGAGCTCGTCCGCGAGCAGCCCGGCCGGTTCGCCGTCCGCGCCGAGGACGGTCTGGTCGGCGACGACGAAGCCGACGCGGGCGCCGGGGAAGAGCGTCTTGGAGAACGATCCGAGATGCACGACCCCGCGACGCCGGTCGAGCGCCTTGAGCGTGGGCAGCTGCTCGCCCGGGCTGACCAGGCGGTAGGGGCTGTCCTCGAGGATCAGGATATTGAGTCGGGCGGCCAGCTCGAGCAGTTCGTGCCGGGTCTCCAGGGACATCGTGGTGCCGAGCGGATTGGAGTGGTCGGGCACGACGTAGAACGCGCGGGGGTTGCGGCCGCGCCGCCGCTCGGCGAGGACCGCCGCCTCGAGATCCGCGCAGTGCAGACCGTCCGGGCGCTCGGCGACCTCGGCGAGCTCGAGGTCGAGCAGGCGGGCGGCGCCGGTGATCCCGACGTAGCAGGGGCTTGCGACGAGCAGCACGTCCCGCGGCCCGGCGATCAGCGCGCGCAGGGCGAGGACCATGGCCTCCTGGCAGCCGACGGTGACCACGATCGACTCCGGGGCCACCTCGATGTCCTCGTCCCGGCGCAGCGATTCGGCGACCAGTTCCCTGATACGCCCGCCGGTCGGCCCGTACTGGAAGACCGCGTCGCGGATCTGCCCGGGGCTGTGGCCGGTCTCGGCGAGGTGGTCGAGGTAGCGGCGCAGGTAGCCGAAGATCTGCTCGGTCTCGAAGAAGCCGTCGTAGGGGCGGCCGGGGGCGAAGGAGATCGCGTCCGGATAGCGCTGGGTGACCTCGTTCAGGAAGTTCATCGTGTCAAGGACCGGATCCGAGACGCTGGCGTGCAGGTCGTTGCGGTGCAGGACGGCCTCGTCGGCCGATCCGCCCGGTGCGGGCATAAGAGGGCTCCTTCTCGACGGCTGGGTGGTTCATCAGGATCAGTGGGCGGCGAGGAATTCGAGGATCGCGGCGTTGACCTCCTCCGGGCGCTCCAGGTAGCCGAGGTGGCCGCAGCCGGCGATCTCGACGTAGTCGCAGTCCGGTATCGCCGCGGCCGTCTCCGCGCACAGCTTCGGCGGGGTGATCAGGTCGTCGGCGAAGGCGATGACACGGCAGGGCACTGAGATACCGCGCAGCGCCGCGCGCCGGTCCTCGAGGCTGTCGGCCCACGCTTGACCGTCGGCGCCAGCTCCGGCGTCGCCCGAGAGCTCGAACAGGTCGAGCCAGGTGCCGGCGGCTGCGTCGTTGTTCAGCGTGGCCGGCGAGAGCATCTGGATCGCCGAGGTCGCGGCCCGGTAGGCCGCCGGGAGCTTCGCCCCGGACTCGGCGAGCGCCCGGCCGGCCAGCGTGTGGGCGCGGCCCATCGCGTCCGCCCTGGCCCGGGTGCCCAGCAGCACGGCGCAGCGGACCAGGTCGGGTCGGCCGAGCGCGATCTCCTGGGCGACGCCCGCGCCGAGCGAGGTGCCGACCAGGGCGCAGCGACCGAGGCCGAGCGCCTCGATCAGCCCGATCGTGTCGGCGACCAGGTCGTCGAGGCGGTACCGGCCCGGGGGGACGTCGGTCGGCGCGATGCCGCGGTTGTCGAAGGTGATGGTCTCGTAGCCGGCCCGGTTCAGCGCCGGCGTCTGGTGCATGGTCCACAGTCGGCCGCCGGCCGTCGAACCCATGATCAGCAGCACCGGGTCTCCGCGGCCGGTGCGCTGGTAGGACAGCCGGATGCCGTTGGCGGCGGCAAAGGCCATAGCGCCTCCTTGGAATGCTCTGAGTTGAAGTAGCAGAGGGCTGTCGGACTTCGAATATGTCGAGGGCCCGGCATGTCCACTATCCGCGTCAGAGACCATCTGAATCAATGTTCGCAAATGAGAACATGGACAGGGGTCGCCGGATATAAATATCCGGCGACCCCTGGGGTCGACCACGTGCTCAACTGCGGCGTTGCCGCGGTAGAACGCTCAGCACTCCTCATCAGCGCGGGCCAGGTGGGCCCGGATGATTCGCTCGCGGAGCAAGCCGGCGTGCAATGCCAACTCGTCCAGGAACGTGAGTGCGGCTCGAATGTCGGCGGGCGGCGAGATTTGGTGAATTCCGCGGCCTTCCGAATCGCTGATCGTCAGCTGCGGTACGAGGCTGCCCTCGGCCGAGCTCTCGATCCGGTAGTCGTCGCTGACATCGAGATGGATCCAGACAGCCATCGCGTCTCCTCCCAAGGACAGGCAGCGCGCAGCGGCCGGCCTCCGATCACTCCCGGACCGTGTTGCGCGGTCCGCGGACCGCGATCAGCACCACGCCGACCACGAACACAGCCGCCGCGCAGAGCACGGCTCCGCCGTCGTGCGGCGGCCTCGCGGCCCAGATCAGCGGGCTCTGCCAGCTGGCGGAGAGCGCGTATTCGGTGATCGCCGCGTAGGCGACCGGTCCGACCCAGGCCATGGCGCCGCCGAGGATCGTCGCGGTGATCAGCCCGATGCCGGTCATCCCGGCCATGTTCCGGGCCAGCGCCGCGCCGCCGTCCGGCAGGTGCACGCCGATCATTCCGGCGGCCATCAGGCCTATCGCCGCCGCGGTGAGCGCGAGGACCGTGCCGAGGCGCAGTCCGGGCAGCAGCCGGCCGTTGGCCAGTTCGACCTCGCCGAAAGGGCTGCGGGTGCTCACCGCGATCACGACCACGGCGCCGGCCTCCAGCAGCACGGGCACCTGCTGCACCAGGGCGCCGTCCCCGGAGTACCAGTTCAGCCGGGCGCCGATATTGAGCACCACGGCCAGCCCGGCCATGATCGCCAGAGCCGCCGGCACCTGTCGGCTGACTAGATGCAGCCAGGTCAGCCGGGCCCCGAGACCGCGCTTCTGGGCACGGTCCCGCAGTGCGGATCGCTCATTGAGTGTTGACGAAGACATGGGTTCCCCCGGCTCTCACGGCACGTCGGCCGTGCTGATTTGACCCGCACTCAGTGCGGACAGATGCTTGGAAAGCCAGGCGTAGCGCTCGGATTGCGGCAGCGCGGCGAACCGCGTAGCGGCCACGGCGACCGCCGAGCCTGGCGTCGGGCCCATCACCTGGACCTCGGGATTGAACACGCGCGGTGCGCCGGGCGGCAGTTGCGACTGCGCCGTCGGATCGGTCAGTGTGACGCCGGCCGCGGTGAGCATGCCGTCGACGACCGCCTGCTGCGCCTCGGTTCGGTCGCCGACGAGGCTGTCGAGGACCGTCTGCGCGGTGTGCGGCAGGACGACCGTCTTGACCAGGCTCGCGTTCTTCCACAGATCCGACACCGAACTGCAGGTGCTCGACTTCGGGCCGGTGACGAAGCAGGTCGATCCGTCGGCCCCGATGTTCAGACCGAGGTCGAGGACCGCCGGGCTGCCCTGGAGCGAGGAGACGGTGTAGACGGCGTCGCCGTGGTAGGGGAATACGACCTGCTCGACCTTGGTCGGAGCGCCGGGCAGGCCGGCCACCTCGGTCAGCAGCGATTGCAGGGCGGCATCGAGGTCCGGCAGATAGCTCCGATAGACGGGGCTGACGCAGACCTGGACCGCCGAGCCCTGACATACCGGCGACGTCGTGACCGGGCTGTCGTCGGAGGCCGCGTGCACCGCCGAGATGACCACGCCGTTCGCCGTGACCTGAGCGGTGCCGGCGAGCTTGACGCCGTATCCGGTGGCCGCGAGTCCGACGACCGTGACGATCGCGGCGAAGCCCGTGGCCAACGCGCCGCCGCCGCGTTCGCGCAGTCCCATCGCGCCGAGGGCGAAGACGGTCAGGCCGGCCAGGAAGACGAGCTGAGTGATCGACAGGTCGGGCAGGAAGGGCGAGAAGACCCCCGCCTGCGGTCCGGCTGAGCCCATCAGGTTCGTCGGCGCGAGCAGTCCGTAGGTGGCGTTGTGCGTGATCGGGTACTGCGTCAGCACCAGGATCAGCAGGACGCCGATGGCGACCAGCGGCACCGCGAACCGGCTCGGGAAGACCACCCCGGCGGTGAATCCCAGGGCGCTGAACGCCAGCACCCCGAGCGCCCCGACGAGCACCGGCCACCACGGCAGCGGACCGGTCGGGCTCTGCGCCGCCGTCGCGCCGAGCAGCAGGCCCATGCACACGACGTACCCGCCGAGCGCCCAGATCGCGAGCGCCGCCCAGGAGGAGAGCCGGGCCGCCCAGCGCGGCAGCGGCGTGGTGGCGACCTGTTCGGCGGTGCCGCGCCGGCCGTCGCGGGAGCCGGTCCAGGCCGCGGCCCCGGCGACGAACGGCGCGAAGTCGACCAGGGGCCGGCCCTGCTGGACGTACAGCAGCCGGGTGGGCCAGATCGCCGGCAGCTCCATGCTGCTGCGATAGGTGTCGAACCAGAACATCGCGATCACCAGCGGCACCAGCAACATCATCGCGTTGCGGCGCAGCTCGAGCCGGAGTAGGCGGCCGACCGTGAGTCGGATCACCCCCGCCGTGGCCAACGGCCGGTCGAGGACGGCCGTCATGCCCGCACCCCCGCGAGCACCGCGCTGTAGCCGCGCTCGAGCGGTGCGTCGCCGACCCGGCCCTCGCCGAGCGAGACCAGCTCGTCCGGCGTGCCGTTGAAGGCGATCGTGCCGTTGTACATCATCGCGACCCGGCTGCACGAGGCGCCGATGTCCTCGACCAGGTGCGTGCTGAGCACGACGGTGGACGTCTCGCCGATCTCGCGCATCAGCTTGCGGAAGTCGACGCGCTGCTCGGGGTCGAGGCCGGCGGTCGGCTCGTCGAGCAGCACCAGCTCGGGGTTGTTGACGATCGCCTGGGCGATGCCGACGCGGCGCAGCATGCCGCCGGACAGCGTGTGCAGCCGGGCCCTGGCCTTGTCGCCGAGGCCGACCTTCTCCACGGCGGACGCGACGGCGGCGGGCACCCGGGCCGGCGGCATCTCCTTGAGCAGCGCGAAGTACTCGACGAACTCGGCCACGGTGAACCGCGGGTAGTAGCCGAGGTTCTGCGGCAGGTAGCCGAGCCGGCGGCGGATCTCGCGGCGGTCGTGGTGGTTGCCCGGGTCGCGGCCGAGCAGCCGCAGCGTGCCCGAGGTGGGCGGGATGACGGTGGCCATCATCCGGAACAGCGAGGTCTTGCCGGCGCCGTTCGGTCCGAGCAGGCCGAACACCCCCGAGTCGACGGTGAGATCCACTCCCCGCACGGCCTCGGTGCGGCCGAAACGCCGAACCAGGCCGTTGATTTCAACGTTCATGAGTTTCCCCTCGGTGTTGCGGGTCGGTGCACCACGATCGCGGCGCAGCAGACGGCGACGAGCAGATAGGGCAGCAGCAGGGTGAGCCCGCCGTCCACGGCGGCGGCGAACCGGCCGGTCGCGGACGAACTGGCCAGGACGGTGAGGGTCCAGGCGACGACGGCGGCGGCGACCCCGATGTTCGCCGAGCGAGTGAGCGTCGCGGCGGCCAGGGCGAGCATCGAGACCGCGGTCATCGGGACGAACCAGCCGAGGGCGATGCCGGCCGCGGCCGGGCAGACCACCGAGGCGGCCAGGGCCAGCACGGCGTTGACGGCGAAGACCGCCAGCGCGCGGGTCAGCAGGACCATCGACTCGTTGATCGCCATGCTGCAGGCCAGTTCCCAGGCCGGGTCCATGCCGGGGCCGTAGGAGTAGGCGATGCCCGCTCCGGCCATCGCCGGGGCCAGCAGCGCCACCAGCGGTTCGCCGGTGGCCGCCGTCGCCAGCGCTCCCGCGGCCATCACCCCAATGCTGGCGAGCAGCCAGGGCACCAGCAGCGACGGCGTCGTCAGCAGCGCCCGGGCCAGACCCGGCGATCGCAGCAGCCGGCCGACGAGGCGCTCGACGCGTCCCGGCCGCCGCCGCCAGACCTGCGCGGCCACCCCGACCCAGACCTTGTCCAGATCGACGTCTAGTTCGACGTCGAACGGGGTCTCATCCATCCCTTCCATCAGATCCGCTCCTCCGCCGTCCGGTGTTCTCCCAATGCCGCCCGCAGCGCCCTGCGGACGCGGAACGAACGGCTCTTGACGGTTCCCTCGGGCACGCCCAACAGCACGGCCACCTCGGCCACCGGCCTGTCCTGCTCGTACACGAGCCGGAAGACCTCACGGTCCGGGCCGCCCTCTGGACCGATCGCGTCGAGCGCGGCGCGCAGGTCTTCCCGCACGATCACGCCCTCTGACGGGTCCTCGGCGACCGGCTCGGCGAACAGCGCGACCTCATCGGTCCGGCCGTTCTTCCGCAGCCACATGGCGGCCCTTCTGCGGGCGATCGTCCACAGCCAGCCGGCTGCGGAGTCCTGCGCGCGGTAGTTCGGTGCGCTGCGCCAGACCTCGAGGAACGTCTCCTGCAGCACGTCCTCGACGTCGGAGGCGGGCAGTGCCGTGCGCAGCCGCCCGGCCAGCCATCTGGCATGCCGGCCGAACAGCTCTCGCAGCGCCACGTCGTCTCCGCCGGCCAGGCGGGCGATCAGCTCGTCGTCGTCCATCACTATCTCTATTGCTCGTGGGGGGCTTCGGGTTCACGAGAATCAGGGTTTTTTTCCACCGGTCCTTCTCCGGCGGGAACGGCCAGGTCAACAAGCCATTTCTCGACTTCGGTCCAAGCCAGGCCGAGCATCGCGGGCTCGGCGAGGCCGTGGTGGGTGGACGGCAGCAGCCGTTCGGCGACCGCACCGGTGACGTACGGCCGCCACTGGACGGCCGGCTCTCCCGCGGTCCGCTCCTCGCCCGCGGCGAGCAGCAGCATGTCGCCGTCGAAGACGCCGGGCCGGTGCGCCGTCATGATGCGGCCGTTGTTGCGCAGCACCAGGGCGAGCAGTTCGAGTTCCTCCTCGGTGACCGCGCCGAGGTCCACGGCCTCGCGCAGGCCGCCCATGAGGTGCTCGAGCTCGCGCTCGGCCAGCTCGTCCTCGGACAGCGGCGGTCTCGGTCTCGGGCCGTCGGGGTCGGGTCGGTCGGGGTCGGGTCGGTCGGGGTCGGGTCGGTCGGGGTCGGGTCGGTCGAGGATCGTTCCGCCGACCGGATACGCGTCGAGAATCACCAGGGCGACCTGCTCCCCTCGATCCCGCAACTGCACGGCGGCCTCGTGCGCGGTATGGCCGCCGAAGGACCAGCCGAGCAGGAGGTAGGGCCCCGACTGCTGGATCTCAGTGATCTGCGCGACGTAGTCGGCCGCCATCTCGCGTACCGAGCCGGCGGGTTCCTGCACGCCGTCGAACCCGCGCGCCTGGAGCCCGTAGATGGGCCGCCCCCGAGGCACTTGCTGCGCCAGCGGCGAGTAACACCAACTTAGGCCGCCTGCCGGATGCATGCAGAAGACGGCGGGCTGGTCGCCCTCGGCCCGGATGGGCAGCACCACCTCCAGCGCGCCGCGCACCGAGGACAGGTCGAGCTGCCCCAGCACCCCGGCCGGCGTACGCGCCGCGAACACCGAGCGGATGGAGATCGCGACCCCTCGGCCGCGCAGCTTCTCGGCCAGGGTCATCGCCAGCAGGGAGTGGCCGCCGAGCTCGAAGAAGTCGTCGTCCATGCCGACCGACGGCAGGCCGAGGACGTCCGCGAACACCTCGCAGAGCAGTGCCTCCTGCGGCGTGCCGGGAGCGCGGCCCGAGGACGCGCGCGCGAAGTCGGGGGCTGGCAGGGCTTTGCGATCGAGTTTTCCGTTCGGGTTCAGCGGGAGCGCGTCGAGGACCAGCAGAGCCTGCGGCACCATGTGCTCGGGCAGCCGCTCGGCCGCGAACGCCCGGATCGCGGCGGTGACGTCGGCAGTGGTTGGGGCCGCGAGGACCACGTAGCCGACGAGCCGTTTGCCGCCGGTCCCTTCGTCGCGCGCGACGACCACGGCCTGCGCGACGTCCGGATGCGCGGCCAGGACCGCCTCGATCTCTCCGGGCTCGACCCGGAAGCCGCGGATCTTCACCTGCTCGTCGACGCGGCCGGCGAACACCAGGCGTCCGGTGTCGTCCCAGCGCACCAGGTCTCCGGTGCGGTAGAGGCGGTTCCCGCCGCTACCGTAGGGGTCGGCCACGAAGCGTTGCGCGGTCAGCCCGGGACGTCCGACGTAGCCGCGAGCAAGGCCCGCTCCGCCGAGATACAGCTCGCCGAGGGCGCCCGGCGGGACCGGGGTGAGGAACTGGTCGAGGACGTAGGCCTTGGTGTTGGGGATCGGCGAGCCGATCGGCGCGGAGTGCCCGGTGCCGCCGCTCTTTTCCGGGTCGTCGTACCAGGCGGTGGAGTAGACGGTCGCCTCCGTCGGCCCGTAGATGTTCGCGACCTTCGCACCCGGCAGCGACTCCCGGATGGCCCGCAGCGCGTGCCCGGTGAGCGCCTCGCCGGCGAGGACCACGGTCCGCGGGCCGGCCGCGACTCCGGAGTCGCCGAGGATCTTCGAGAACGCCGAGGGCACCCCGCTGACCAGGGTGGCCGCGATCGGGGACCGGTCGTGGTCGGCCAGCGCGAGCAGATCGGGGACCAGTTCGATGCAGCCTCCGGTGACCAGCGGGCCGAAGATCTCGAAGACCGACACGTCGAAGTTGAGCGACGTGGAGGCCAGCAGCCGGGAGAACTCCTCGGTGCTGAACTGGTCGGCCGCCCAGTAGAGCAGATTGGTGACGGACCTGTGCTCGACGGCCACACCCTTGGGCCGGCCGGTCGATCCGGACGTATAGATGACGTACGCCGGGTGCATCGGCCGCAGTTCGCCGAGGAGCTCGGATTCGGCCAGCGCCTTGCCGGAGAGCCGCCCGAGCCGTTCCACGGTGTCCACCGCGTCGACGGCGATCGCCTGCTCCGCGTACGCATCCGGCAGCACCTCGCGGCCCTTCAGGGTGCAGACGACGGCGGCGGGCGCGGCGTCGTCGAACACGTATCCGATGCGCTGCGCGGGATGGTTGAGGTCGACCGGCAGGTAGGCGCCGCCGGCCTTGAGCACCGCCATCAGCGTCACGATCAGGTCCATCGACCGTTCCATCGCCACGGCCACCAGCGACTCGGGACCGACGCCCTGCTCGATCAGCAGCCTGGCCAGCCGGTTGGACCGGATGTCGAGTTCCCGGTAGCGCATCTCGACGCCGTCGCAGGAGACTGCGACGGACTCCGGGGTGCGCGCCGCCTGCGCGGTGAACAGCTCCGGCACGGTGGTCGCCGGTCCCGCCGCGCCGCGAGGCGGGACGGCCGGGCCGTCACTCCAGTCGGCCAGCACCTGCCGCAGTTCGGCCTCGCCGAGGACGTCCACCGTGCCGAGGCACTGGTCCGGGTCGTCTTCGAGGGCTGCGACGAGGTTGGCGGTGACGGTGTGCAGCATCGCGCAGATCCCGTCGGGATCGATCGGCGCGACCGCCTGGACGGTGAAGCTGAAACGGGTTCCCGCGTCGTTGACCGAGACGAGCAGCGGATAGTTCGTCCGCTCCTCGCTGGACACCAGGGACACCTCGCCGAGGTCGTCGCCCGTCTCCCGGCCCAGGTCCGGGGTGTGCCGGTAGTTGAACAGGGAGGTGAACAGCGGGGCCTGCACCGGGAGTCCGGCGGCGCGCTGGGCGAGCGAGAGCGGGGCGTGCTCGTGCACCAGCAGGTCGGCCAGAGACCCCTGCACGGCGCGGATCGCCTCGCCCACGGTGTGCCGCGAGACGTCGAGCCGCAGCGGCAGGGTATTGATGAACAGTCCGGGCACCCGGTCGGAGCCGGTGCCGCCCTGCATGCGCCCGAACAGCACCGTGCCGAAGACGACGTCGGAACGGCCGGCGATCGCGGCCAGCACGCGCGCCCAGACGAGGTGGAAGAGCGTCGCCGGGCTCACCCCGAGCCCGCGTGCCACGGTCCTGAGACGCTCGGAGAGCTCGTCCTGCACCGGCAACCAGGTCTCGACGGCTTCGGCGCCGTCGCCGTGCACGTCCAGCACGCCGAAGGGCGCGGTGGGCTCGTCGACATCGCCGAGCAGTTCGGTGAAGAAGCGCTCGTGCTCCTCCCGCGAGACCCCGAGCCTGGCCTGAGCGACGAAGTCGCGGAACGGCAGCGGGGCCGGGAGCGTGTCACCGCGACCGGCGAGGAACGCGCCGATCTCAGTCAGCATCACCTCAAGCGCCGTGTGGTCCTGGACGAGGTGATGCACCTGGACTAGCGCGTACCAGCGACCATTCACCGGCTCACGCACGCGGTACACGCGGATCAGCGGGGCTTGCGACAGATTGAGGGGCTCGGCGAGCGCCATCAGGCTCTCGGCGACATCGGCATCGGCATCGACGCCGTCCGGCAGGTCGACGTCTTCGACCGGGACCCGAGCGTGGCGCAACACCACCTGCACCGGCTCCGCCAAGCCCTGCCAGGCGATTGCGGTGCGCAGGATGTCGTGGCGGTTTACGACGTTCTGCAGGGCTTCAACGAACGCGTCCATCCGCTCGGACGTTTCGAAGGACAGGGTGGTCGGTTGGATATAGACGTCCATCTCACCCGCCTCGGTCATCAGATGGTGGAAGAAGATCCCCTCCTGCAACGGAGCGAGCGGGTAGACGTCCGCGACGTTGCTCGCACCACCGGCGACCTCAATCACACGCTCGATCTCCGCAGCGGTGAGCGCAACCAGCGGCAGCATCTCCGGCGTGATCTCGCTCACGCCGTCAGGGATCATGTTCGGCGGCACCGCCACCTCACCGAACCCGTCCGCCACGGCCAGACCCGCGGGCGTCGGAGCCGCGAACAACGCGCGGACCGACACGGGGATCCCTCGGGAACGCAGCCGTTCGGCCAGCGACACCGCCAGCAGCGAGTGACCGCCCAGGCGGAAGAAGTCGTCGTCCACGCCGACCACCGGCAAGCCGAGCACCTCGGCGAACACCTGGCAGACGATCTCCTCGCGCAGGTTGGACGGTCCGCGCCCGCTACTTCCGGCGACGTACTCCGGTGCCGGCAGTGCCTTGCGATCGAGTTTTCCGTTGACCGTCAGGGGAAGCGCGTCCAGCGAGACCACGGCCGCCGGAACCATGTACTCAGGGAGACGGGCGGCCGCGAAGGCGCGCAGCGACTCGGCACCGATCACGTCGCCGTCAGCCGGCACGACGTAGGCGACGAGGCGCTTGTCCCCGGGAGTGTCCTCACGGGCGATGACCGCCGCGTGGGCGATCCCCGGGTACCCCAGCAGCACGGCCTCGATCTCGCCGGGCTCGATGCGGAATCCACGGATCTTCACTTGTGCGTCAGCGCGGCCCGCGAAGACGAGCAGCCCCTCGGCGGACCACTTCGCCGTGTCCCCGGTGCGGTACATCCGCGACCCGGGTTCGAAGGGACAGGCGACGAAGCGCTCCGCGGTCAGCGCCGGGCGGCCCAGGTAGCCGCGTGCGAGGCCCGCCCCGGCGACGTAGATCTCGCCGACGACGCCGGGAGCCACCGGGGCGAGGTGCTCGTCGAGCAGGTAGCCGCGCCAGCCCGGAATCGCGCGTCCGATCAAACTCCCCGCTGAGCCGTCGCCGACAATGCGCGCGTCGAGCGGCATGTGCGTCACGTGCACCGTGGTCTCGGTGATCCCGTACATGTTGACGAGTACCGGCGCGTCGTCCGCGTGGCGGCCGTACCACTCGCTGAGGCGCTCCAGGTCCAGTGCCTCGCCGCCGAAGACGACTGCGCGCAGGAGAAGGAGGCCGTTGGCGGTTTCCGGGTTTTCCGCCTCGGCTTGCGCCAGTTGGTAGAAGGCGGACGGAGTCTGGCTCAGCACCGTGACCCGCTCCGCGGCCAGCAGGCCGAGGAAGTCGGACGGCGAGCGGGAGACTCCGAACGGCACCACGACGAGGCGCCCACCGTGCAGCAGCGCGCCCCAGATCTCCCAGACCGAGAAGTCGAAGGCGATCGAGTGGAACCAGGTCCAGACGTCGTCGGGGCCGAACGCGAAGCCCGGGAGGGGATCGGCCGCGCGGAACAGCGACACCGCATTGCGGTTCGGGACGGCCACGCCCTTGGGACGACCGGTCGAGCCTGAGGTGTAGATGACGTACGCCGGGTGCTCCGGGAGCAGCCGGGCGGTGCGTTCGTCGTCCGACACCGGGCCGGGGTCGAGTGCCGCCAGCCGCTCCAGGGTGTCCGGAGCGTCAATCACCACGGCGGGCGTTTCGCTTGCTGCGGGCCGCACGGCGACGGTGTCGGTGGTGCAGAGCACGGCGGCCGGATTGGCGTCAGAGAACAGATACTCGATGCGGTCGGCGGGGTAGGCGGTGTCCACCGGCAGGTAGGCGCCGCCCGCCTTCACCACTGCGAGCAGTGCGATGATGAGATCGACCGAGCGGTCCATCGCGACGGCCACCAGCGACTCGGGACCGACACCGCGTGCGATCAGTAGCCGGGCCAGGCGATTCGACCTCGCGGACAGTTCCGCGTAGCTCGCCCGATTACCTTCGCAGCAGACTGCGATGCCGTCCGGGGTTCTGGCTGCCTGCGCCTCGAAGGCTTCGGCGAGTGTGTAGGCCTCGTGCTCGGCCGGCACGTCGTCGTCGACTGCTGCGATGCCGCGCCAATCGGTCAGGATCGACGCGCGCTCCTCGGCGCCGAGCACCTCGAGCGTGCTCAGCCGGATCGGGCGTTCGTCGGCCACCTGCTCCAGGACGCGGATGAAGCGCTCGGCGAACATCGCGGCGGCCGGCGCGTCGAACAGGTCCGCGGCGACCGTGACCGCCCCGCCGAGACCGGCCGGCGCGCCGTCGTCGAAGCGCTCCTCGACGATCACGTCGAGGTCGAACTTCGAGACGGAGCCGTCGACCGCGAACCCGCCGATCCTGGCCGAGCCGAGGTCGAGCTGCGCCTCGGCGTTGTTCTGCAGGGTCAGCACCACCTGGAACAGGGGATGCCGGGACAGCGAACGCTCCGGCGCCAGCTCCTCGACCAGCCGCTCGAACGGCACGTCCTGGTGCGCGAGCGCGCCAAGGCTAGCCTCGCGCACCCGGGCGAGGACCTCGGTGAACTCCGGGTCGCCGGACAGGTCGGTGCGCAGAACCAGGGTGTTGACGAAGAAGCCGACCAGGTCGTCCAAGGCCTCGTCCACCCGGCCCGAGACGGGCGAGCCGATCGGGATGTCGTTGCCCGCGCCCAGCCGCGAGAGCAGCATCGCGAGCGCCGCCTGGAGAACCATGAAGGTCGTCGCGCCGTGCCGGGCGCCGAGGCTGACGAGGCGGGCGTGCAGGTAAGGGGGGATGTCGAGGTCGACGGAGTGGCCGCGGTGGCCGGCGACCGCCGGTCGGGGGTGGTCGTAGGGCAGGGTGGTCTCCGCCGGGGATCCGGCCAGGGCGCGTCGCCAGTACTCGACCTGCTGCGAGAGAACGCTGTCTGCATCCTCGATGTCGCCGAGCAGTTCTCGCTGCCAGAGTGCGTAATCCGCGTACTGCACCGGAAGCGCCGACCATTCCGGCGCACGCTCCGCGCACCGCGCTGCGTACGCGGTCGACACGTCGCGAGCCAGCGGACCCATCGACCAACCGTCACCGGCGATGTGGTGTACAACCAGGACCAGCACGTACTCGGGCTCATCCGCAGGGCCCGCTGAGATCAGAGACGCATGCACGGGCGGCTCGACGGCGAGGTCGAACCGGTACGAGGACGCGTCGGCGATCGCGGCACGCAGTTCGTCACCGTCCGCCGGACCGGCCTGGATCAGGCTCCAGTCCAGTTCGTCCATCGTCAGGACACGCTGGTAGGGCTCGCCGCCCTCGACCGGGTAGATCGTCCGCAGTACCTCGTGCCTGGTCAGCACGTCCCGAAGCGCGGCATCAAGTGCGCCCACGTCCACGCCCCCGGTCAGCCGCAACGCGGTCGGGATGTTGTACGTCGCGCTCGGCCCCTCGAGCTGGGCCAGGAACCAGAGCCGCTGCTGAGCGAACGACAGCGGCACCCGCTCCGGACGCGGACGCGCCGACAACCGGGCACGCGCGTCGCTCAGCGCGGACAGGCTCGCGGCGACGCCCGAGGCTGACGGTGCCTGAAAGAGCACTCTGAGCGGCATCTCCACCCCGAGCACCGCACGCAGCCGGTTCATCAGGCGCGTGGCCAGCAAGGAGTGCCCGCCGAGCTCGAAGAAGTCGTCGTCGGGACCGACCGACTGCCGGCCGAGCACCTCGGCGAACAGGCGGCAGAGGATCTCCTCGCGGACCGAGGACGGCTTGCGCTCGGGTGCGGCCGCGTATTCGGGCGCAGGCAGTGCTCTGCGATCCAGTTTCCCGTTCGGGGTCAGCGGAAGCGCGTCGAGCAGCACGATCGCGGACGGGACCATGAACTCGGGCAGCCGCTCACCGGCGAAGGCCCGCAGTGCACCGGGCAACCTGTCGTCCGCCGCCGTATCGGAGCCGGGGACCACGTAGGCGACGAGGCGGGTTTCCCCGGCCGCGTCGGTGCACGCGAGCACGGCCGCCTGAGCAACCACAGGATGCGACGCCAGCACCGCCTCGATCTCGCCCGGCTCGATCCGGAAGCCGCGGATCTTCACCTGCTCATCCGCGCGTCCCGCGAAGACGAGTTCTCCGTCGGCCGTCCACCGGGCCAGGTCGCCAGAACGGTACATCCGGGCGCTCGGGTCGAACGGACAGGCCACGAACCGTTCCGCGGTCAGGCCGGGTCGGCCGACGTAGCCACGGGCGAGTCCGGGTCCTGCGATGTACAGCTCGCCAGCTACGCCCACCGCGACGGGTTCTAGGAACTCATCGAGCACGAACACGCGGGTATTGGCGATCGGGGCACCGATCGGCACCACACCGTCGGCTCCGTCCACCTGACCGGCGGTGACCATCACGGTCGCCTCAGTCGGACCATACGTGTTGATCAGGCGACGATCCGCGGACCACGACCGTGCAAGTTCCGCACTCGTCGGCTCCGCACCGACCGCCACCGTTGCGAGACCCGGGAAATCCTTCGGGTCCAGCACGCCGAGCAGCGACGGCACCACGCTGGCCACCGACACCTGCTGCACCCGCACAAGTTCCGCCAGCGCATCAGGATCGGACCGCTCCTCACCCGAGGCAACCACCAGACGGCCGCCGAACCCCAACGCCAACGCCACATCCAGCACCGACGCATCGAAACTGAATGAGGCGAACTGCAGCACACCGACACCCGGACGTACACCGAATTCCGGACCCAACGTGGCTATCGCGTTGACTAGGCCTCCGTGCGCGACCGCCACGCCCTTCGGACGGCCGGTCGACCCGGACGTATAGATCACGTATGCCAACGAACCCGCGCCCACCGAGACACCCACCGGCCCCGCCGGAGAGCCCTCAACCCCAATACCCGCAAGCACCTGCTCGTCCAAGATGACCGAGACCTTCGCGTCTTCCCACACGAACGCGGCACGATCCACCGGATACGACGGATCCACCGGCACATACGCCGCCCCCGACTTCCACACACCCACCATCGCCACAACCATCTCCACACCCCGACCCAACCTCAACCCCACCC